>Ga0180732_1000046_pt1 | contig 136474 bp, 134 predicted proteins | sample KR11_01MetaG_FD_148674 | JGI IMG/M metagenome (GOLD analysis project Ga0180732, IMG submission 148674) | Groundwater microbial communities from the Olkiluoto Island deep subsurface site, Finland - KR11_0.1 MetaG | ecosystem: Environmental > Aquatic > Deep subsurface > Groundwater | place... | reverse complement strand
GACGTCCCCGCCAAACCGTCTGTCGTTGTGACTGTCGATCAGGATAATGTTAAAGCAGCCATTGTCGATTCTGGTTACTGGCCTGCTGATAACTTCACTGGTTTGGGCGCTGATGCTGCCGAAGTGACCGGCTCAGTTGGTATCGTTTTGCCAACCAAAGACGAACCTCGCTGGATTCAGGATGAAACTCGCTTCAAAGAAGCTTTCACCGCAGCTGGCGTTGATGTCGAGATTCTCTTCAGCCAGGGCGATTCAGCTAAAGAAAAAGCCAACGTTGAAGCGCTGATCACCAAGGGTGTCAAAGTATTGATCATCTGCCCGCAAGACGGTGCAGCCGCTGCCGCAGCCGCTGAAGCCGCCAAAGAAGCAGGCATCAAGGTGATCTCTTATGACCGCCTCATCCTCAACACTGATGCCGTTGATTACTATGTAACCTTCGACTCTGTTGCTGTGGGTGCCGCTCAAGGTCAATACCTTGTTGACAAAGCCACCGGAACCGGCAACCCCCTGTACCTTTATGCCGGTGCTTCCTCTGATAACAATGCCTTCTTGTTCTTCCAGGGCGCCTGGGCTGTCTTACAACCCAAGATCGCTGATGGCACTTTTGTCATCAAGAACTCTGACGAAGCCATTGCCCTTCAAGACAAAGCAGAACTCACCCGCGATGAAATGGGTAAGATCCTTGGCCAGGTCACCACTAACTGGGATTTCAACACCGCCAAGAACCTCGCCGAATCCAACTTGACCAAAGCAACTGCTGCTGACAAAGGCAACGTCTTCATCCTGGCTCCCAATGATGGCACCGCTCGCGCCATCGCCGATGCCTTCGGTACTGACACCGATGTCGCCTCCTACATTGTCACCGGTCAGGACGCCGAGATCGCTTCTGTTCAATATATCATCGATGGAAAACAATCCATGACCGTGTTGAAAGACGTCCGCACACTCGTGGCTGACGCCATCAGTGCTGCCCAGGCTTTCCTCGGTGGTACCACTCCTCCTGAAACCACAACCTACAACAACAGCACCATTGACGTCCCCGCCAAACCGTCTGTCGTTGTGACTGTCGATCAGGATAATGTTAAAGCAGCCATTGTCGATTCTGGTTACTGGCCTGCTGATAACTTCACTGGTTTAAAATAATCTCTTAATCAGTTTGCTGGGAATAGTGGTGGGTGATCTCACCACTATTCCTGTATAATCTAGAAAATTAAGAAATCCTCAATATCGGAGTTAATGGATGAATACGCCAATTCTGGAGATGAAAAATATCACCAAAGAATTCCCTGGCGTAAAAGCCTTGGATAATGTCAGCTTTCAAGTCAAACAAGGGGAGATTCATTGTCTTGTTGGCGAAAATGGGGCAGGAAAGTCTACCTTAATGAAAGTATTAAGTGGTGTATATCCTTATGGCTCTTTTTCAGGTGAGATCTTTTTTGAAGGTGAGTTAAAGAAATTTTACGGCCCATTAAGCAGTGAACAGGCAGGTATCGCCATTATTTACCAGGAACTGGCGTTAGTTCCTGAGATGACCGTTTTTGAAAACATCTTTCTGGGGAATGAAATCAAGTCAGGTCTCGTCATAAACTGGAATGAGACTATCCAACAAGCCGCTGATGTGTTGAAAAAAGTTGGTTTGTCAGTGAATCCCTCAACAAAAGTCAAAGAACTTGGTGTTGGCAAACAGCAATTGGTCGAAATTGCCAAGGCACTTAGCCGAAACGTAAAATTGTTGATCCTTGATGAACCCACATCAGCCCTTAATGAGGGTGACAGCGAAAACCTGTTAAACCTATTACTTGGATTAAAGCATCAGGGTGTAACTTGCATTCTGATTTCTCATAAACTTAAAGAAGTTATTAAAATTGCCGATACCGTTACAGTTTTACGGGATGGAAAAACGATATGCACTTTGGATGCCACTAATGGCGAAGTCAAAGAGAATTTGCTGATCAAATACATGGTTGGCCGGGAGATTAATAATATTTATCCCCAGCGAGATCGAAAAATAAGTGATGAAGTGATAATGGAAGTGAAAAACTGGTCAGCATACAACCCCCTGGTTGGACGCGATATCCTGAAAGATATCAATTTCAAAATAAAAAAGGGTGAGATTGTTGGTTTTGCAGGTCTAATGGGATCTGGCCGTACTGAATTGGCAAAGAGTATTTATGGCAATCCTGATGGTTTTAATACCAAGGGCGAAATTTTCATCAAAGGTAAAAAAGTACATTTCAAACATACCAGCGAGGCATTAAAACATGGCGTCGCATACGTTACAGAAGACCGAAAACGCGATGGATTGATCTTGATTCAAGATGTTAAATCCAATATTACTTTAACAAATCTGAAAGAGATTTCTAAACGCGGAATAGTGAATGTTATCGATGAAATTCATGTCGCTACTGAATACAAAGAATCTCTAAACATCAAAACACCTTCTATTGAACAAAAAGTTATGAACTTAAGCGGTGGTAATCAACAAAAAGTATCTGTCGCAAAAAACCTTTTCATACATCCTGATGTTTTAATACTTGACGAACCTACCCGCGGTATTGACGTGGGTGCCAAGTTTGAAATCTATACTATCATGAATGCTCTGGTAGCAAAAGGAATGAGTATCATCATGATCTCATCAGAACTTCCAGAAGTTCTTGGCATGAGTGATAGAGTGTATGTGGTTTCTTCAGGCAGAATCACTGGAGAATTATCCATTACAGAAGCAACGCAAGAAAAAATCATGGAATTAGCCACCGATTAGGAGGATTAATATGTCATTCGCAAAAGATCTACAAAAAGTTCTACGCGCAAACATTCGTGAATACGGCATGTATATTGCTTTATTTGTGATCATGGCCATTTTTACCATTACAACTGAAGGCGTTTTCATGTCTTCGAGAAACATTGTTAACCTGCTAAACCAGACTGGTTACATTGCAGTTTTAGCGGTTGGTATGACCCTGGTGATTATCATCCGCCACATTGATCTTTCCGTCGGTTTTCTGGCAGGCTTCTTGGGTGCTTGCGCGGCCATTATGTTGGCCTTTTGGCACTGGCCGGTTTACATCGTTTTACCTGCCACGTTGGTTCTGGGTATCTTTGCAGGCTTGCTCACAGGTACTCTGGTCGCAAAATTGGGAATTCCCTCTTTTGTAGCCTCTCTCGGCGGCTGGCTGATTTATCGTGGTGCGATCTTGTTGGTCACCATGGGCACCGGAACGATAATCATCCCTGATGCGGTGTTCAATGCCATTGGCAACGGATTCATTCCAGATATCCCCGGTATGGAAGCATTCCTCCCTGGTATTCATAAATTCACTCTCCTGATCGGATTGCTCACAATTATTTTGTTTGTACTTAATACAATCAGAAACCGCAAAAAACAGGAATCATATCGATTTGAAGTTTTACCGATGAACATGTTCATCATGCAACTTGTCTTCATTTCTGTGGTCATCGGTTATATAACATGGGTTTTAGCAGGATATCGCGGCATTTCATGGACCCTTGTGGTCGTGCTGGTGGTCGTGCTGGTGTATGACTTCATCGCTTCAAAGACTGTCTTGGGACGTCATATTTATGCGGTAGGCGGAAACCCTGAAGCCGCTGAACTGAGTGGTATCAGCGTCAATAAAATAGTTTATGTTGTCTTCGGCTCAATGGGTATGCTTTCTGCGTTGTCTGGCATACTCTTTGCCTCACGTCTACAATCTGCAACCACCACCGCAGGCAGCCTGTTTGAACTGGATGCCATCGCCGCCGCTTATGTGGGTGGCGTATCTGCGGCTGGTGGTGTTGGCAAGGTCGTCGGTTCCCTGATCGGCGCCCTGGTGATGATGTCACTCTCCAGCGGCATGAACCTGATGAGTATTGATATTTCACTACAATACATCGTTCGCGGTGCAGTTCTGGCTGCGGCTGTGATCTTTGACGTAGCCACCCGCAAACAAAGAAAATAATTCAGAATTCTTCTTATGACCAAATCCCGCGAGACTTGCGGGATTTGGTATTTAACAGGAATTTGTTTGGTTTTTTTGCACTTTTTAACATGTGTTTTGTGTCGTCGCGATCTGCCCTGGCACTTGCAGCCTCATCGTCCCGATGTCCTTCGGGAGGGCAAGTGTGCGCCCCCGAGATGTTTTTAGCGAGATGGGTCGTGGTTAATGGCTTTTAATCAATAAAGCCCTGACGCATCTCGCTATCAGGGCTTATTCATTACTATTGAGTTTAATTTGAAACTGCTACATCAACAGATTGAGTCATTCCATTTAAAATAGATTCGAGCGACATTGTATGTACGCATCGATCATGTGTGATGAAGAATTCGCAGTCGCATTGCCATTTTCCGTCTGTGTAGGTTACTTCGTGTGAATTATTATCACCCTTCACGGTCACAGAGAACGTATGAAATTCAAAACGATCTCTTTCTTGCGCATAACGTTTTGCTTTTTCAATTTTGCCGATCATGCTGTAATCCATGTGATGTGGTTCTCCTTTGTTTGGTAAGGAAGATGTTAAAACAAAAGGCACGCCGAAATAACGCGTGCCTTAATGACGACCCTCAATTATCAGTGCTTCAATTACTCGCATAATAATGCATCTCCTGTATTGGGTATATAGTATAACTTCCACGGTTATTTGTCAATAACAAATCCTTAACATATTTAACAATTATTGTTAACAATTGAAATAATCTGCAATCATCAACAAATTGTGCGATAATTAAACATTGAAATTAATCAAGAGGAGCGGCCCCTTTTTATGTCACCAGAAAAAATTCTCATCGTGGATATTGATTCAAAATCTATTTCGCTTTTGCGCCAGGTTTTGTCGTCAGCCGGGTTTGAAGTGATCAGCGCCAACAAACCAGACCGGGCATTGCAGTTGGTGACCGAAGAAATTCCCATCCTGGTCATCACTGAAGCCAGGCTTGATGGTACCCTGGACGGTTTTGGTTTGCTTCACGATATACGCGAAATTTCCAATATCCCTATGATCTTGTTATCTGATCGGCCCACCACTGATGATGAACTGCGTGCGCTTGAAAACGGTGCGGATGATTACCTCCCCAAGCCCTTTGATTCGCGCATTCTCCTGGCACGCGTGAAATCCATCCTCCGCCGCAGCAAGAATACGCCGGCCGCTCCGGAGATCATCCAGTGCGGTTCGCTCACCATCAACCAGGTTTCACGCCAGGTCAGCGTGGATGAGGTGGCTGTATACCTCACTGAAACCGAGTACAACCTGCTGCTCGAACTTGCCAAACATCCAGATCAGGTCATGCTGCACGAACAGCTTCTGCGTGAAGTTTGGGGACCCGAATATCGTCACGAACTCGATTATCTTCGTTCATACGTTCACATTCTGCGTAAGAAACTTGAAAAAACACCTTCTCAACCTGTCTTGATTGTCAGCCTTTCGGGCATTGGCTACAAGCTGGTTTCAAATCCTTCAATCAAAACCAAAGGCAAATAAGCCATGGATAGCGACGGCTCCTTTAACCTCTTTGAAATGGCACAAAAGCAGTTTGACCGTTGCGCAGACTTGCTCGATCTTGAGCAACCTGTGCGCGAGTTCCTACGGCTGCCCATGCGCGAAACACAGTTCAGCCTGCCAATCAAACTGGATACTGGAGAGTCAAAGGTATTGCGCGGTTTTCACGTGCAATTCAACGACAGCCGCGGACCGGGCAAAGGCGGCGTGCGTTTTCACCCTGCCCAAACCCTCGACACCATCCGCGCCCTGGGCATGTGGATGACCTGGGAAACCGCCATTGTCAACCTGCCCCTGGGCGGCAGCGCCAGCGGTGTGGCTTGCGACCCGCACAGCCTTAGCCCATTTGAAATGGAACGCATCTGCCGCGGATTTGTACGTAAGGTCGCCCACCAATCCGGCCCCGATTGGGATGTACTCGGCCCCGACATCATGACCGGCCCTCAGCACATGCTGTGGATGCTGGATGAATATGAAACCATCGTCGGCCATAAAAGCCCCGGTTTCGTCACCGGCAAGCCTCTCCATCATGCCGGGTCGCAAGGACGCAAAGAAGCCCCGGGTTACGGGGTGATGATTGCCGTGCGTGAAGCACTCAAAGACATGGGTATTGCGGTTGAAAAGACCAGCGCCAGCATTCAAGGTTTCGGCCTGGTTGGCATGCACGCAGCGCAGCTTTATCACCAGATGGGCGGCACCATTCAGTGCGTGGCCTGCTGGAACCAAACCGATCGCACGACTTACGCTTTTCGCAAAAAGGAAGGGATTGATTATGACCAGCTCGTTTCAATCACTGACCGATTCGGCGAGATTGATAAACTCAAAGCCCTGTCACTCGGCATTGAGTGCCTGCCCGGCGACGCCTGGCTTCAGCAGGACGTAGACATTCTCGTGCCTGCCGCACTCGAGAACCAGATCCGCGCTGATAACGTTAACCTGATCAGCCCCAAGGTCAAGATCATTGCCGAGGCCGCCAACGGCCCCACCAACCCGGTGGTGGACCCCGAACTGACCAAACGCGGCATCCATATCATCCCCGATATCCTCGCCAATTCTGGAGGCGTTGTTTGCAGCTACTTCGAACAGGTGCAGAGCAACATGAACTATTTTTGGAGCAAGGATGAAGTCTTAAGCAAGCTGGATTCACTGATGACCTCAGCTTACATTGATGTCTCAACTTTTGCCAAAAAGAATAACACCACCACCAGAGATGCTGTCTACATGCTCGCTGTGGATCGCGTAGCGCGCGCCTGCCTCGATCGCGGTCTGATCTAGCCGCAGTCCTCCCTCCATGATAAAGATTGCCGAGCATTTTCAATTATTATCCATGCGCCGCGTCTCTGAGTTGGAACGTATGGCCGTCGGCGATGGTCGAGAAGAGCTGGGCGGAAAAGCCCAGGGCTTGCTCTCTGTTCATCAAACCCTGATCGAACTAGACCAATCTTCCTTCCCTGAGATCAAACTGGATATTCCCAAACTGACTGTACTGGGTACCAGTATTTTTGAAGCCTTCTTAAAGCGCAACGCGTTGGAAGATATCGCGCACTCCGGTCTTTCTGACGCGCGTATTGCCAATGCTTTTCAACGAGCAGATATGCCCTTTGAGGTGCTTGGTAAATTGCGGGCACATTCAGACGCCTGGAGGACCCCCCTGGCCGTCCGGTCCTCGGGGCTGCTTGAAGATCAGACTCACCGTCCCTTTGCCGGTGTTTATCTCACCAAGATGATCCCGAACAACCAACCAGACCCTGACACACGTTTTGCTAAATTGGTCGAGGCGGTCAAGTTCGTTTGGGCTTCAACTTTCTTCAAAATTGCACGAGATTACTGCCAGGCAACCGGTCTGGATATATGCCAGGAAAAAATGGCCGTCATATTACAGGAAGTCATCGGCGGCCGCCATCACGATCGCTTTTACCCTGAGCTTTCTGGTGTTGCCCGTTCTTACAACTTTTATCCGCTCAAGCCAGCCAAGCCTGAAGACGGAGTGGTTAATCTGGCGCTGGGATTGGGCAAAACCATCGTAGACGGCGGACGCTGCTGGATCTATTCACCAGCTTACCCCGAAATGCCACCGCCTTACGACTCAACCGACGAGCTGCTCAAAGAAACCCAGACCGATTTCTGGATGATTAACATGGGAGAACCGCCCGAGTTTAACCCCATCAAAGAAACCGAGTTTTTGCAGATCGAAAACCTGATGACCGCCGACAAAGACGGCACCCTCGCCCACCTGGCATCCACATACGATCCAAAGTCTGAAAGAATGATGATCGGCACTGGCTCGAAGGGTATCCGCGCATTGACCTTTTCGCCCCTGCTGGTGATAAAGGATATTCCCGTTAATGCGTTGATCAAGCGAATGTTGGCAAGCTGCGAAACCAAACTCGGCTGCCCCGTGGAAGTTGAATTTGCCATGACCTTTGATCCGCCCCGCTTCGGTTTTCTGCAAGTACGCCCCATGGTCGTACCCGAAGGCAACCTTGAACTCTCGGATGACGAAATGCAGAACCCCAAAGCCCTGGCCTCTTCTGAAGTGGTGCTGGGCAACGGCGTGGATGATGAAATTACCGATATCGTGTATGTAATTCCAGAGCTATTTGAGCTGAAGAACACCCGTCTGATGGCTGAGGAACTTGAAGCGCACAACCGCAGGCTGTTGGATGAAAACCGCAAATACCTTTTAATTGTCTTTGGCCGTCTGGGGACAGAGGATTCCTGGTTGGGCATCCCGGTTACCTGGGGGCAGATTTGTGGCGCCAGCGTGATCATTGAAGCCACGCAGCAAAACGTCAAAGTGGAATTAAGCCAGGGGTCGCATTACTTCCACAACATCATCAACCTGGGTGTCAAACACTTTTCGATGCCATTCACCAGCCCTTATCGCGTGGATTGGGATTGGCTTTTGCAGCAGCCCGTTGAAAATGCCATGCACTATACCCATCACATCATGCTGACGGAACCCCTGCACATTAAGGTTGATGGCCGCCACGGCCGCGGCACCATCCACCACTCATAGAACCGTAGATGCTGTCTTGAATGTCAAGAGAAAGCTTGCGTTGGGTTGATATATTTAGGGTCAAAAGGACGACCGGTCTTCAAAATACCATAAACAAGATGTAAGAGTTTTCGCATGGCAGCACCAATCACCTCCATAGGTTTGAGTCCTGATTCAGAAAGTCTTGCACAAAAAGATAGAATAATTGGGTTGTATTTTATAGCAACGATAGCAGGCATGTATAAAGATTTGCGTAGATTCGCATTACCCGTCTTAGAAAGCCTTGATTTCTTATGCACAGAAGTTCCAGAAAGAAAATTGCGAGGCGTCAGGCCAGCATAAGCTGCCAACTGGCGAGCACTTTGAAAATCTAAGATATTGCGAATCTCTCCCAACAACTTGGCTGCTGTGAGCTTACCAATACCAGGGATTGTCACGAGCAAGGCTTGCATGTGTTTGAGTTCTTCGTCTTGTTTGATGTGGTCTTGAATCGCCTTTTTGGTTTGGTTGATCTGCTCATCAAGAAAATCACACAAAGAGGTTAGGCTATCCACCACGAAGCTCGTTTGAACGCCTGATTGCAGACGATTCGATTCCTGTAATTTGGCTGCTTGTAAGTCTTCCAAATGGCGCACTAGAGCCTGTAAGTCCTTGAATCTGGCGGGTGGCGGGGTCCAAATGGCTGGTTTTTCACGTAAACAATACTCTGCAATGAGTTGTGCATCTGCTTTGTCGGTCTTGTTACGTCTCAACTTGCTATTGCCATAATGTTTGATCCGGGCCGGGTTTACCACACTCACTGGGTATCCTTGAGCAAACAAGTATTCGGCCACTCCATCGCCATACTGTCCTGTGGCTTCCAGACAAACATGAACACGTGAATCAGTCTGTTTTCTCAACCATTGTTCCAACTGTTCGTGTCCTTTCTGGTTGTTAGTGAATTGCCCATGGTTCAAATGAACTCCATCAGAGAGGGCGATATCTAGAGTTTCTTTGGCTACATCGATTCCGAGAACTCGTTGTTCCATTTGCATTCTCCTTTGGTACACTAGGTTTAAGACGCTGATCAGACTAGCCTATACCGGGTCTACCTTGTGAATGCAAGCTCTTCTCTTTTGGCTAAAGGTGCGAGAGGCTTCAGATGCTGTACGACCTTGATGAAGGTTATGAAGGCGGGGATCTTATCTACAAGTCAGGCTCGTTGCCCAAGGGGCGGGGCAGATTCTCCCGTCTTTGTCTGATCAGCGTCCTTTACCTCTACATTATCCTTTAACTTTCATGATACAAGGGGCGGGTTCATCCCGCAAGGGGACGCAACCACCGCGTAACCCGCCCAATGATATGGGGTGGGTCAAATTTGCGGATGCTTGCGGCGTAAAATTAATGGTTTTCTTTACGCTTGCCCCACTCGCAAAAAACGCTCGCCCCCAAAAGAACGGGGGACATGTGGGGTGCACAGTTCGCATCAAAAACAATTAAATTCAATTAAATTTTGATCTCAAAACCACCGCATTTGACCAGCGAATTGAGATTGTTTCTCAATCGCGGACGGACGCCAATGTGTGCAGTTGTTAAAGGTCAACACCAATAATCATAGAATTTTTATTCTATGATTTAATTATAATCCATGTGTCAAGGGGTGCAAGAGACAGAATGAAATTATTCCAACCAATTATCGCAGCCCATCATTTCGAACATGGATTTGTTAACACCCATGTAGAAATTGACGGTGTATTTGTAGGTGTTTGGGGGATAGAGGAAGTTTACCCAGGGTTCATTCCAGACGCTGCCAAGTTCACTCCAATTTCCATTGGATTGCTGGAACATAAGGAAATTATTTGAGGTGATATCGTCATACAGGTTGTCGCCATAACCGAAGTAGAGGGTAGGTGAGACGTTTAGGCACCAGACCTCACCAGAATAGGAATTCATACCCATTGACATCAATAATTTGAGATCATCAGGCACTTGGCCTTGTTGGGCGTCGGTGATTGTGAAGGGTTTGGTTTTATCTGCTTCGACCAAATGCCAACCGCCGCCGCGCCACATATCTCCGCCCAAGTCTTCAGACCAGGTGTAGTACTCCCAGTTGGATTGAGCTGCTGAGGCAACGTTTTCAGGGACGTTGGCTTTAGTACTACAGGCAGCAAGAAGTGAGGCTGTGATGAAAAGAATGGCAATAAGGACACTTTTTTTCATGTTGAGGCTCCCATGGAACGGATTGAATGTTTGCAGCGGATGAGCGGTTGAATAATTGAGTATATATGCGATCACGGTTAGGGACAAATGGACTCGGAATATGTTGAAACGTGGATCATGTTAGCGGACGAGGGATTAATCATTTATTCGTATTCGTTGACCCTTCTCACTACGCTCGAGGGCGCATAACCCGCGAAAAAGAAACCCCACTCGCAAAAAACTGCTCGCCCTTATAGGAGCGGGGGACAGGTGGGGCGCACACTTGCCCTCCCGAAGGACATCGGGACGATGAGGCTGCAAGTGCCAGGGAAGTTCGCGACGACTTAAACGACTACCTGAAAAATGCGATCAACTATGCAATTGTTAAGGGGCATTACCAAAAAAGCCAATTTACCTATTGAGTAAATGGGCAAACCTTGGTGGGGATTGCCACTTCGCAAAGAACGCTCATCGCAATGACATTTTGGCGTGAGGGCTGACAATGTATGCAGTTGTTAAAGGTCAACACCAATAATCATAGAAATTTTATTCTATGATTTAATTATAATCCATGTGTCAAGAGGGGGTATTCCTTACCAGCCATTGGAGGCATTGTCGCTTTGGATGACGGTGTGTTTTTGAGCGCTGTTGCGGATGGGATTGGTTTTGAGCGACACCGGCGAGCGGCGGAACAGTTTCTCAAGCTCGGGGGTATAGCCGGTGGAAAGTTGAGAATAACTGCGGGCAAAAAAGGCCAGAAGATTAGAGGCGGTTTGGTCGTTGGTGATCAGGCTGCCGTGCCTGCGGTTAGTGAAGCGGTAGTGCAGGGCGGTGCTCTCGTATGCGCCGGTGGTTCTTTCGATGTAGACCCAGGCTAGATCTTTACCGCCATTATCAAGATCGGAGAGCATCAGGCGGGCGCAGGCGCGTTCGTTGGTCAGGTCGCGGATGAACCACAGCCCCAGCAGCAGGTAGGGGATGCCGACCCACAAGAAAAAGGGGGCGAGATGGTGGTAACGAATGAAGTAAACCGTTTCGGCGATTATACCGGTGAGAGCGACGCCCAGGTAGATGGTGATAAAGCCTTTCTGCCAGCGCGTCGGCGGCTTTTCGGCCTGGGTTTTGAAGATCGTGCGCACGGAGTCAAGCGTCATGGTTGGATTAATTGTATTACAGGTTTTTTTCTTTCGCCAAGATGCAACGCCTACAAGGAAAAGCATTTTCTCGCAACACATAGCGCGCGAAGCGCGCTAGTGCGCAGAGCGAGATCGAAAAGAAACGCAAAGTATGCAGAGAAAAGCGGTTTTGTTGGGGCGGGTAATGGTGCATCCCAAAAAACAGGATGCACCCTACGAACTAATGGGCAATCCTATGCGGGTTAATGTTTCAATGAGTAAATCTTAGTGATTTTAATTCAAAATGTTACATATAATTGTAAATATAGTTAGTTTTTTGAGAAAAGAGGGAAAATCATGTCTTATTCAAATAAACCAGAAAATGAACCAGAATTAAATTCAACAGTAGAATCAACATCCAATTCATATATCGCTGATGCCCCTCTTCGAGACCCCAAACAGGATAAATTTCATCGTTGGCCTTTTTCGCAAAGAATTGCCCAAACTATTGCTTTGCGTCGAGATCCAAGTAGCATTGTTATTGGAATTTACGGAGCTTGGGGTGATGGAAAAACTACGGTTCTAAATTTTATCGAACATGAATTTTCTAACCAACCAAATATTGTGTGCTTTAAGTTTAATCCATGGCGATATTCTGATGAAGACAAATTAATAACATTTTTCTTTAAAGAATTAGCAACTGTCCTTGGAAAATCCTTATCAACTAATTTGGAAAGACTTGGTGAAGTATTTGGGAAGTATTTGTTAATACCTGCATCAGCACTTGGTCAGGCTGAAACAGTAAAAGCGGTTACAGATTCGCTAACTACTATAGAACTTGAAGGATTGAAAAACCGGATTGAAAGTTTCCTTAAAACAGAAAAAAAGCGTGTAGTTGTATTAATGGATGATATTGATCGACTCGATAAAATCGAAATACAATCTGTGTTTCGGCTAATAAAACTAACTGTTGATTTTGATAACATAGCGTATGTATTAGCGTTTGATGATGATATGGTAGCCGCGGCTCTACAAGAAAAATATGCTGATTCAGCATCCGATGCTGGTCGCAATTTTTTAGAGAAAATTATTCAAGTGCCATTAGAGTTACCAACTGTAGACAATGTGACATTGCGTAATTTTTGTTTTGAGAGTTTAGATCAAGCTTTACAAGTTTCAGATGTAAGTATTGAACAAGAGGATGTTCAATACTTTTTCCACAGTTTTATTGATGGCTTGCAAATTCGATTAAAAAATCCACGTATGGCTAAAAGATATGGAAATGCAATCACATTTGGCCTTCCTATCATGAAAGGAGAAGTAAATATTGTTGATTATCTTCTTGTGGAAGGAATTCGGATATTTTACCCAACATTGTATGAAGTTATTAAAAGAAATCCCGATGACTTTCTTGGTGAAAACCTACTGTCCTCGTTGCCAAATGAACAATATAAAGCAGCTTCAATCGAAATTATTGAAAGGGGGTTTAAAGGCTTATTGGTGGAGGAGAAAGTGGCTGCGAAAAAACTATTATCAGCTCTTTTCCCAAGATTAAAAAGTCTTTATGGAAATAACATCTATGGAGGTGATTGGAGTCAGCAATGGTTTGAAGAACAACGTATTGCTTCATCTGATTATTTTTTTAGATATTTTTCATATTCCATTCCTGAAGGTGATATATCAGATACGAAATTATCCTCTTTTATTTCACAAATTGAATTTGACGATACTCAGATAATTTCAAATAAATTAAAGGAATTAATTAATTCAAAGAATGCTGAAAAAACTTTAGCAAAACTGCGTTCGAAAGTTAACAATATCCCATGTGACGTGTCACAGAAATTAGCAGTTGCAATTTCTTTAAATGGTAATATTTTTCCTTCAATACGTGCCTTATTTACATTTCGAGAAGCCTTTTCTCAAGCTGCAATGTTAATAAGTGATTTAGTTTCGAATATTACTGATCCATTAACAAAGATAGAATTTGCAAAAAATTTGATTCTAGAAGCAGAGCCATTTACGTTTGCAATAGAAATTGAACGATGGATTGGTGTTAGTAAAAAAGATGATCCAAAAGCATTTTCTGAGAAGGAGGAACTAGAACTAAGAAAAATTGTAGCTTTACGAATTGCAGAAACTGCAAGAAAAGAAACTTTATTTATTCAAAAAAATTCAGAATTTGGGCCAACCCTTTTGAATATTTGGACAACTTGGGGGCCACAAGGGGAAGCTAGAAAATATATTTTGGATCTTTTACGTAAACATCCTGAATTTACAACCGAATTTCTTAGTATGTATGTCCGAACAAAATGGGGAGTAGAAAATGGTCTTTCTTCGAAAGGTGATTTTGAAAGAGAACAATATAATCAAGTGACCAAAATTGTTGATCCCGACAAAATATTCGATTCTCTTTGTAATCAATATGGTCAATCGTTGAATACACAAGATTATCCTTATGGTGATGGGAAGATTAATTTTCTAAAGATTGCTCAACAATTTACTTGGATTCATAAAGCGGTGCTGCACGATAAAGTAAAACCACAAAAAGACCCAACTATAAAAAACGAATAGATTCCTGAGAGAATTCTGGAGTAAATCCAAAAAATCAATTATTTACATAATTATGTTTTGAGAATACCTTGGTGGGGATTGCTTCGCAAAGAACGTCGCAATGACAGTTCATGTTCCTTGTCTAAACAATCTCGCCAATACCCTTGACCTATTTCAAACGGGTGATAGAATCAAGCCAATATGTTTACCGAAATCGTGTTCCTCCGCGCTCGACGAAAGCAGCCCTCTTCATAAACGAAGGATGGGAGCTTTGGCGTTCGCGCAAAAGCACTGGTTTCTGGAAACAGAACAGGTCAATGACAACAGCCCTCCTTCATGGAGGGTTTTTTTTATAGAAGGGCAGAGAGCAGACACCACTCGCTTCGCTCGGGTGCGCAGAAACCGCGGAACTGAGAGCAGAGAACCGTAAAAACCATTGTAAAAAGTGGATGAGAGAAACATCAAATTGTGATTAATCGGGCTTTTGGTTTGACGACTCTCAGTTCTCGGTTCTCGATTCTCGAACCACAAACCAAGCAATTATTTTGCAGCTTTTATTCAAGAAGGAGAAATACCATGACCAGATCAGCTAAGCAAAAGAAATCAATTAAGAAGGTGGTGCTCGCCTATTCAGGCGGATTGGATACCTCGGTGATTGTGCCGTGGTTGAAAGAGAATTACGGCTGCGAGGTGGTGTGTTTCTGCGCCAATGTGGGCCAGGGCGACCAGGAGCTGGATATGCTGGAGCAGAAAGCACTTGCCAGCGGCGCCAGTATGTTGATCGCACACGACCTGCGTGAAGAGTTTGCCAGCGATTATTTGTTTCCGCTGATCAAGAGCGGGGCGATCTATGAACGCAAGTACCTGCTGGGAACCAGCGTAGCCCGTCCGTTGATTGCCAAGCATCTGGTGGATGTGGCGCACGAAGTGGGCGCGGATGCCATTGCGCACGGCGCGACCGGCAAGGGCAATGACCAGGTGCGTTTTGAGTTGACTGTGATGGCGTTGGATCCGCGCTTGAAGATCATCGCCCCGTGGCGCGAGTGGGAAATCCGCTCTCGTGAAGACGCGATTGCCTACGCCGCCAAGCACAACATCCCCGTGACCGCGACGATTAAATCCATTTACAGCCGCGACGCCAACCTGTGGCACATCTCACACGAGGGCGGCATTTTGGAAGACCCCTGGAACGAGCCCGAAGAGAGCATGTTCCAGATCAGCACCAGCCCCGAGATGGCCCCCGAGACGCCCGAATATGTGGAGATTGAATTTGAGAGCGGCATCCCCGTGTCGGTCAACGGTGAGAGACATTCCCCGGCTAAAATCGTGGAAGTGCTGAACGCCATTGGCGGCGCAAACGGCATCGGCCGCGTGGACCTGATCGAGAACCGCCTGATCGGGATGAAATCTCACGGCGTTTATGAGACCCCAGGCGGCACGATTTTGATGTATGCGCACAACGAGATTGAAGAACTGGTGCTCGACCGCCAGACACTGGCTTTCAAGCAGATCGCCGCGCTCAAATATGCCGAACTGACCTATGACGGTCTGTGGTTCACACCGCTGCATGAGGCGATTGACGCTTTTGTGGATAACACGCAGGGTCCTGTCACTGGCACGGTGAGACTCAAACTGTATAAAGGCAACATCATCAGCGCCGGCATCAAGAGCCCCTTCAGCCTGTATCGTGAAGACTTCGCCACTTTTGGGCAGGAAGATGTTTACGACCAGAGTGACGCCGAAGGCTTCATCCGCTTGTTTGGGTTGAGCCTCAAAGTGCGCGCGCTGAACGGTTTGCCGGTTTCCGGTCTGTCCATGCCGAAACCTGATTATTCACGTTTCAAACGCGACTAGTGTTAATTTTAGTGAAGGAGGACGCATGACGCTTTGGGGTGGACGTTTTTCTGGCAAGCTGGACGAGCAAGCATGGAAGTTGAACGCTTCGCTGCCCTTTGACCAACGCCTGGCGCTGCAAGATGTTAAGGGCAGCCTGGCCTGGGCGAAAGCGCTGCTCAAAGCGGGCGTGCTCTCTTCTGGTGAACACAGCGCCACCGTGAATGGACTGAAATCCATCGCGGAGGCGTTCAAGAATGGCCATTTTGTTTTTGGCGAAGGCGACGAAGACATCCACACTGCGGTGGAGCGCCGGTTGGGTGAGTTGATCGGCGAAACCGCCGGCAAGCTGCACACCGGACGCAGCCGCAATGACCAGGTGGCCACCGACTTCAGAATGTGGATGCTGGAGGCGCTGCCCGAACTGCAGAACGCCATCCGCGGACTGCAATCCGTGCTGGTGAGTGTAGCCGAGGCGAACGAGTCCGCGGTGATGCCGGGTTACACCCATCTGCAGCGCGCACAGCCGATCACGCTGGCGCACTGGCTGATGAGCCACTTCTGGTCTTTGCAGCGCGACAAAGAGCGCCTGACTGACCTGACCAAACGCGTTTCCGTGCTGCCTTTGGGCAGCGGTGCGCTGGCCGGCACCACACTGAAGATTGACCGCGAGGCGCTGGCTGCGGATTTAGGCTTTGCATCCGCCTCAGCCAACAGCCTGGACGCCGTCTCTGACCGCGATTTTGCCACCGAGTATCTGTTCTGCGCGGCGATGACGGGGGTGCATTTGAGTAAACTTTCTGAAGCGGTGGTGCTCTTTAGCACGGCAGAGTTCGGCTTTATTGAACTGTCGGATGCCTTCTCGACCGGTTCGAGCCTGATGCCGCAGAAGAAAAACCCCGACCTGTTCGAGTTGGCTCGCGGCAAAGCGGGGACGCTGGTGGGCTTGCTGACCGGATTGCTGGCCACCTTAAAAGGGCTGCCCTCCACCTATGACAAAGACTTGCAGGAAGACAAGCTGCCGGTTTTTCAGGCCACGGATACCTTGATGTCGATCTTGCCGGTGCTGGGCGGGGCGCTCGAAACGATGAGCGTCAAAGCCGATAAAATGCTGGCCGCCATCGATGGCAGCCTGTATGCCACCGACCTGGCGGATTATTTGGTGCACAAGGGCGTGCCCTTCCGCACGGCGCATGGCATGGTGGGCAAAGCGGTCAAGCTGGCCGCCGAGAAGCAGTCCGCGCTGGATCAACTCTCCGTGGAGGAGTACCAGGCCATCGGTCCGTTTGAAAAAGATGTGTACGAATTGTTCAATCCCCTGGCTTCCGTAAACAAACACAATGTGAGCGGCGGAACATCCCAGGATGCAGTCAAACAACAAATTCAAAAAGCGAAATCATATCTTAAAGGAGAAATAAAATGAGTACTGTTAATTGCCCCGAATGCGATGCCGAAATCACCCTTGAAGCCAGCACCGAAGTTGGCGAAATTCTGGTCTGCCCGGATTGCGGCGTTGACCTCGAAGTGACCTCTCTGAACCCCTCCGCCGTTGAACTGGCACCGATGGAACAGGAAGACTGGGGCGAATAATTCTAAAATTCGCTGCGGTCGAAAGCAGCATGGAGGTTCGGGTATGACGCAAAAAAGACTACGCATCGGCGTTTTATATTCGCGGGTGCGCGTGGAAGAGAAATGGATCTTCGGTGCGATGGAAAAGCTCGGCATCGATTATGAAAGGCTGGATGATCGGGCAATTTCCTTCGATTTGGAGCATCCCGAACCCTGGCAAACTTTTGATGCGGTGCTTGAGCGCAGCATCAGCTACACCAGCGGACTTTACTGCCTGCGCATGCTGGATGCCTTTGGCGTGCGCACGGTGAACACCGCCAGGGTGGCCGAAATCTGCGGCGACAAACTGGTGACGAGCGCCATGCTGAGCCGGGCGGGGGTTCCGCAGCCGCACACGGTGACGGCCTTCACGCCTGAAGCCGCGCTGGATGCCATCGAAGCTTTTGGCTACCCGGTGGTGTTAAAACCTGTGGTGGGCTCGTGGGGCAGGCTGCTGGCCAAGATCAACGACCGTGAGGCTGCAGAAGCGGTGGTGGAGCACAAATCCGTGTTGGGTTCTGTGCAGCACTCCGTCTTTTACATTCAGGAATACATCAAGAAACCCGGACGCGACATCCGTGCGATCGTGATTGGCGACAAGGTGATCATGGCGATCTACCGCAAATCCGAACATTGGATCACCAACACCGCGCGCAGCGGAGAGGGTGAACTCTGCCCGATGACACCCGAAATCGAAAAGCTGTGCCTCGACGCAGCCCATGCGGTGGGCGGCGGCGTGCTGGCGGTGGATTTAGTGGAGCATCCCGAGAAGGGCATGCTGGTGAACGAAGTCAACCACACCATGGAGTTCCACACTGCGCAGCCCGTCAGCGGCATCGACATTGCCGGCGAGATTGTGAATTATGTGGTGGAGGTGGCAAGATCGAGAGCCGAGAACCGAGAGTAGAGAACCGTCAAATTCAAGAGCAGAGAGCCGAGAGTAGAGAACTGTCAAAATCAAGAGCAGAGAACCGAGAGCCGAGAGTAGATAACTGTCAAAATAAAGAGCTGACCCCTCTCGCCGCTTAGCGGCTCGGGGGCGCACACTTGCCCAGGCAGCAAGTGCCAGGGAAAACCGCGGAACAGAGAACAGTATTGTGGCTTTAATGAGACAATAACTAAATTAGGATTTGTTTTTGACGGCTCTCGGTTCTCTATTCTCGTATAACTGAATTAATAGGAGCTAACATGATCAGTGCATCAATTGTAGGTGGGTCGGGGTATGGCGGCGGGGAATTGTTACGGTTATTGATTGGGCACCCTGAGGTGGAGGTCAAGCAAGTGACTTCGCGCGCACATTTGGGTGAGTATGTGTATCAGGTGCATCCCAACCTGCGCAAGCGCAGCCAGCTCAAGTTCAGCGATCCCGCCACGATTGAAGCTGTGGATGTGTTGTTTCTGGCGCTGCCGCATGGCGCTGCGCAAAAGAAGATCAACGAGTACGCCGCGCTGGGGAAGAAGATTGTAGACCTCTCCGCGGATTTCAGGATCAAAGACACCGCGCTTTATGAAAAATGGTACGGTGAAGCGCATTCCGCGCCGGAGTGGCTGCCGAAGTTTGTCTACGGTCTGCCGGAGCTGCACCGCGCTGAAATGGCATCCGCCAGCTACATCAGTGGTGTGGGCTGCAATGCCACCGCCGCCAATTTAGCTCTGCTACCGCTGGTGCAGGGCGGATTGATCGAACTGGACGCACCGACCTATATTGAGATCAAGGTCGGATCTTCAGAGTCTGGGGCGGAGGGCAATTCAGGGTCGCTGCACGCCGAACGCGCCAACGTGGTGCGCACCTTCTCGGCCTTCGGGCATCGTCACACCGCGGAGATCATCCAGGAGATGGGCATGACCAACGCCAGCCTGACCATGACCGCCGTGGACCTGGTGAGGGGCGCGCTGGCCACCGTCCACGCGACGGTGAAAGCGGGCGTGACCAACAAGGATTTGTGGAAAGCCTACCGGGCTGCCGCGAACGAAAATCCGTTTGTGAGACTGGTGAAAGAGCAGCGCGGCATCTACCGCGTGCCTGAACCCAAGATCGTGACTGGTTCAAATTATGCCGATATCGGCTTTGAATTGGATGAAAGCAATGGGCACGTGGTCTCCATTTGCGCCATTGATAATTTAATGAAGGGTGCCTCGGGCACCGCAGTACAATGTATGAACCTGATGATGGGCTGGGACGAAACCCTGGGGCTCGAGTTCACTGGCCTGCACCCCATTTAGAGCGGAGCGTATGATGAGCAATTCTTCAACCATTGTTGTGAAATTAGGCGGCACAGAAGGGGTGGATTTTTCGGCCATCTGCGCGGATGCTGCCGAGCTGATCAAAGGCGGTCAGCGGCTTGTGCTGGTGCACGGGGGATCCGCGGAAGCCAACAGCCTCGGTGAGGCTTTGGGCACACCGCCCAAGTTCATCACCTCGCCGTCTGGTTACACTTCAAGATATACCGACCGCACCACGCTGGAAGTGTTTTTAATGGCAGTCAACGGCAAGGTCAATTCACTGCTCACCGAACAGCTTCACAGACTGGGATTGAACGCTTTCGGACTGTGCGGCATGGACGGCAGCCTGCTGGTGGCCGAACGCAAAGAGGCAATCCAGAGCGTGGAGAACGGCAAGCGGAGGATGATCCGCGACGATTACACCGGCAAAATTGACCATGTCAATACGGAGCTGCTTGAGATGCTGCTCGGCGCGGGTTATCTTCCGGTGATCGCGCCGGTTGCCGTCAGCCACAACGGTGAAGCGCTCAACGTAGATGCCGACCGCGCCGCCGCCATGGTGGCAGGTGCATTGAAAGCAGAGACTTTGATTTTGCTCACGGCAGTACCCGGGCTGATGGAAAAGTTCCCGGATGAATCCACTTTAATCAAGCATTTTTCGCAAGACAAAATCCCGGCTGCGCTTGAGATGGCGCAGGGACGCATGAAAAAGAAAGTATTGGGCAGCGAAGAAGCGCTGCAGGCGGGCGTGGGCAAAGTGATTATCGCCGACGGCCGGGGTGACAAGCCTATTTCTTCCGCGCTGGCGGGGGCAGGGACGGTGATCGGATGAGCGCAAAAAGTAACTGCATCGATATTCAAGCTGTAGAAGAGCAGCACACCTGCGGCACGTATACTAAACAACCGCTGGTGATCGTCCGCGGCGAGGGAGCGATTTTATACGCCGAGGACGGCGACGAGTATCTTGATTGTTCGTCGGGTCACGGCGTGGCAAATTTGGGGCACGCGCATCCCAAGGTGGCGGCGGCAATCGCCAAACAGGCATCCACACTGCTGACGCTGTTTGAGTCGTTTCCGAATGATCAGCGCGCCGAATTGATGCTCAAATTAACTGTGTTAATGCCCGGCATGGATCGGGTGTTCTTCTGTAACAGCGGCACCGAATCTGTGGAGGCGGCTTTCAAGTTCGCACGCATCTCCACAGGCCGGACGGGGTTTGTGGCGGCCATGCGCGGCTTCCACGGGAGAACGATGGGGGCGCTTTCGGCTACCTGGAACAAAGCCTACCGTGAACCGTTTTTACCGCTGGTGCCTGATTTCAGCCATGTGCCGTATAACAATATTGAAGCACTGGATAAAGCCGTGAGCGATAAAACCGCCGCGGTGATTTTGGAAGTCATCCAGGGCGAGGGCGGGGTCTTCCCGGCTGCAGAGGGGTATCTCAAAGAAGCACAGCGCATCTGCAAAGAACGCGGCGCGCTGTTGATCATTGATGAAGTGCAGTCCGGTTTCTGCCGCACGGGCAAGATGTTCGCCTGCCAGCATTTCGGCATCACGCCTGACCTGCTGTGTGTGGCCAAATCGTTGGGCGGGGGCATCCCCATCGGGGCGGTGCTGATCGGCCCTGCGGTGCAGAACCTCGTCCCCGGCTTGCACGGCTCGACCTTCGGCGGCAATCCGCTGTCTTGCGCGGCGGCCAACGCGGCGTTGGATGTGATGGAAGAGGAAGGTCTGGCGAAACAGGCGGCTGAAAAAGGCGCTTATTTGATGGAGAAATTGCGCGCCATCCAATCCCCGCTGATCCGCGAAGTGCGCGGCATGGGCTTGATGGTGGGCATTGAACTGAAGCAAAAAGTAACGCCTTACGTGAAGGCACTGCAAGAAAAACACATCATCGCTTTGAACGCCGGGCTGACGGTCATCCGCTTGCTGCCGCCGCTTGTGATTAACTATAAACAGCTTGACCAACTGGCAGCGGCGATAAATGAAGTCTTGACCAGCGAAATCGGCGGAGAATAAGCTTTGAATGAAACACTGATCGGATTGGTCTGCCAGTACAGCCCTTCAGGTAATGAAGGCGGTGCGGTGCGCTTTTTGGTGGAGCGCATGCAGACGCTTGGCTATGACCGGGCATTCCGCGACGAAGCCGGCAACGCTGTGGGCGTGATCGGCAATGGTCCGCGGCAGATCGTGCTGTTGGGGCATATCGACACGGTGCCAGGCGAGATCCCCGTGCGGGTGGAAGACGGCATTCTCTACGGCCGTGGCGCAGTAGACGCCAAGGGTCCGCTGGCGTGTTTTACGGATGCGGCGGCTGCTTGCGGGGCAGTGGAAGGTTGGCAGTTGGTGGTGATCGGCGCGGTGGAAGAAGAACGAGACTCCAAAGGCGCCTATTTTGTGGTTAACCAGTATCAGCCTGAGTATGCCATCATCGGCGAACCGAACAGATGGAACAGAACCGCGCTGGGGTATAAGGGATCGGCCTGGGCGGAGATTATCATCAAACGCGGACAAGAGCACACTGCCAGCGGGGGGACGACGGCTTGTGAACGAGCCATTGAAATATGGCAGACAATCAAAACTTTTACCGAAACATATAATGCCGATAAGGCGCGTGTGTTTGACCAGATTCAACCTTCACTGCAAGAGATTAACTCTGACCAGGGTGATTTTGAGCAGTGGGCAAAACTGAGGATGGGGGTGAGGCTGCCGCCTGCGTTTTCGCCGGAGGAATGGCTCGCCAAGCTGGAAGAACTTGCAGAGGGTGCGGAAGTCGAACACCTGGGTAAGCCGTTGGCTGCTTTTACCTGTGACAAGAATACCCGGCTGGTGAGAGCCGTGCTGGCGGGCATCCGCGGCGAGGGGGGCACACCGGCCTTTGTCTACAAAACCGGCACCGCAGACCTGAACGTCGTTGCGCCTGTGTGGGGCTGCCCTGCGTTGGTATATGGGCCGGGTGATTCCGCGCTGGATCACACGCCGGATGAGAAGATCGAACTGGGGGAATACGAGAAATCTGTGCGGGTGCTGACCTCCGCGCTGAGGACGTTGACGCGAGGATAAAAAATTTAATTTTGTATATACTGTTTATACAATAGATACATTTGATGTATACTATATCTATCTTGTTGAGTAATCAGAGTGAACAACAAGAAGGAGGAAAAATGGCCGAAGGGACGATTTCAAAGTGGGGTAACAGTCTTGCTTTAAGAATTCCGCAGACAATAGCCGCGGAACTGGGCATCAAGGAAAATTCTAGTGTGTATTTGACTGTAAAGAATGACTGTCTTTACATTGAAAAAGACTACACGCTTGAAGAATTAGCTGCCATGATAACTGACGAGAACCGACAAGAATTGGAGGATTTTGGACCTGACGTTGGGAAGGAAGTGATTAGCTCATGACAGAATGTCCAGATAGGGGAGATTTAATTACTTGTTACTTTGGAGACACAAGTGGACATGAGCAATCCGGTTATCGAAGGGCGTTGGTTTTATCACCCATCGTTATTAATTATCCATCCCACCTGGCGATAGTATGTCCAACGACTAACCAAAAGAGGGGTTATCCTTTTGAGGTGGATATTCCTGAAGGTCTGAAAGTTACGGGTGTGATCCTGGTCAACCAATTGAGAACTGTAGATTGGTCCTCTAGAAATGTTGAAATAATTGATCATTTACCGAAGTATGAGCTATCAAAAGTACAATCGCTGATAGCGAAATTGATTTTTTAAAAAGTATACTTGCCCAATCGAAAAGCTTGCATTATAATTTTGTGCACAATGCGGGCATCGCCAAGTGGTAAGGCGTCAGCCTTCCAAGCTGATATTCGCGGGTTCGAATCCCGCTGCCCGCTCTCAAAAGACTCGAAAGAGTCTTTTTATATTCATGGGTCCCCACTGCCCTTTGGGTGCTGCGCTAGGGGATGGTATTCGAACCTATACGGGGCAATGTCCCGCTACCTGGTCATGTACTTCAACAGGACAATTCAGTTATAAAATTTCTTTTAATTCATTTTTGGAAAATTGAACTGTCTGAATTGGATAAGGTATATTGATCGATTCACGTTTTGCAGCATCTTTGATGGCCAAAATCACATCTGATGGAATCTTTAAAATACTATTCTGAGTTTGATCAATCCAGAAATAGACCATTAAAACAATTTCTGATGCGCCAAATTCTTTGGCCAAGACCATGGGATGAGGTTCTGGCAATACACCTTCGACAGATTTAACGCTTTCAAGAATTGTATTTTGAGCCTTTTCAAGATCAACTTCATAACCAACACCGATTTGAATAATTCGGCGTCTATTTTTAAGACCGCTAAAATTTTTAATTGGATTTGAATAAACACTCATATTCGGCAGAATAACAACCTCTCCATCCCAAGTTTGTACTACCGTGTCTCTTAATGTAATATCTGTGACTGTTCCCTCGAAACCTGAAAGTTCAACGGCATCTCCAACTTGAAAAGGTTGGCGGATGACAAGCAGAATTCCAGATACGAAATTTTTGGCGATATCTTGAAGTGCAAAACCGATTGTGAATCCCGCAACCCCCAACCCTGCGACAAATCCAGTGACATTGAAGTTTACTTGTTCCAATGCTATAACAATTCCTAATACCAAGATTGTCCACCGCGTGATTGTTGAAAGCAATTTGGATGTTTCAATATTCTTTACCCTGGTTTTCGATTTTCGTAACACCCACTTGGCTGTAAGGTTGGAAACAAAAAGTGAAATGGCAAAAACAACCAGGGCTGTAATTAAGTGAGGTACAAAATCAATGATTTTTGTTAGTAATTCTTGTAACTCTTGATTAAGATTCATAAAAGCACCTTGATTTGGTTTTGAGAAATACATTGTTTCGTATATTTATTTGTAAACGATGATAAAAGTATACCAAAAGGGATTATTAGTATTTTTGTCATACGCTATACTTTAATAAAACTATCTCAGGAGACTATCATGTTAAAAGACCTCGTCTTACGCAACCGCAGCTACCGCCGCTTCAATCATTCGAAACACATTTCACCTGCCACCTTGCGTGAATTGGTGGATCTTGCTCGTCTTACCCCCTCGGGGCGGAATATGCAGCCTTTGAAGTATTTGCTGGTGACCTCTGAAGAAGCTTGTGCCAGACTTTACCCGCAATTGACATGGGCGGGCTATTTGAAAGATTGGGACGGCCCGGTTGAAAACGAACGCCCCGCAGCTTATGTGATCATGTTAGGCGACACCGCGCTTGCCCCTAATTTCGGCATTGATTCCGGCATTGCTGCACAGACGCTCTTGTTGGGTGCAGTTGAGAAGGGTCTGGGCGGATGCATATTTGGCACGATTAAAAGAGACGAAATCAGGACGTTGTTTGAGATTTCGGCGCAGTTTGAAGTTTTGTATGTCATTGCCCTGGGTGAACCGGTTGAAAAAGTAGTGATCGATGAGGTGAAATCAGATGGTGATATCAAGTATTGGCGGGATGCCGAACAGGTGCATCATCTTCCGAAGCGTGCGTTGGTAGATATGATTGTGGGAGAAATGTAAGCCTTAGTAAACAGAGCCAACTTCTTAATCTCTACATGTTTCAAAGTCACCTAGACAAAGGAAAGCGAAACCTTGTTAAGGTGACCCTGTGTTTGAATTATTCTAAGAAATATTTTTCAAACAACGGATTACTCACGAAGATGTAGCCAAAGGAATCCTTATAAAGCAGGTGATATCCGCTGACCTTTTCGTACAGCACATCAGAATAGAAATCAAACATTGCTTGCATGGCGTCTCTATCCAATGCGTATTCCAATTTGGATGCGTCCGAAAAATAGTGAACGTTATCAAACTCAATAAACAGGAAATCGGGTTGGTTCTCGTTAATGTAGTCGTAGGTGGCAAGGGTCCAGTTGTAGATCACCCGCCAGTGCGGATCGTCAGCTACATAGGCGCGCCAATCTCGGTATATGATGAGGGGTGTGCTTGCTGGCAGACTGGGTAGATAATCCGCTTTAAAGGTGTCGAACATCGCCAGACTGGGGGAGTTTTCTTCACGCTGTGAGGTGCCCTGGATGGCATCCGCGGTATTGATGGTATTGATGCCGATGGTGATTAGCATCGCGAAGACAATCGCCACATTAGCCAACAGCTTCAGCCATTTGCCAGTGTTTTTTCCGGGTTTGAATAACCCCTGTAAATCATTCGGCAGCCAATCCAGTAGGGTGGCGTAGAGCGGCAGCACGACAGGGATGAAGTAATGCGGACGCAGAGTGGCGGCGAAAATGACAAAATAACCCATGAATCCGATCACCCATGTGAGGATCACCAGGTATTTAAGTCGTTGTTCTTTTCTGAATAAGCCGACGATGGTCGTGGCCAAGGCGGCGCAAAAGAGAAGAATGCCGCCGTAATATTCCCTGATGATTTGGATGATCTCGGTCAGTTTATCGCTGGTGCCGTTGCCAGCCACCCAGAAGCCTTGAGAGCTTTGGGAGAGGTTGGCTTTAAAAATGGCAATGATCTCGCCGCGTTCAATGGGCAGCAGCAGCAGTGGGTTGGTTGCCACTACTGAAACCATCAGCAGCACCAGGAAAATCAACGCTGATAATAATGCTTTCTTGAGCGAAATGCTTTTGGTGACCAGACCGTAAATCAAGACACTGGCATAAGTGAGAACGAAGAGCACCCCCAGAATCTTGGCGCCGATGGCCAGCGCGCAGGTGAACGCTGACAGGTAGAAGAACTTGCCGAATCTTCCCCGGTCTGTGATCAGCAAGAAAATGGTTAATACAGCGAATAAGGTGAGCAGGCTGTCGGGGTGCCACCAGAGATTGTTGCGTACCACGGCAGGAAGCGTCATTATCAGTAAGAAGGTAACGAGGGCTTTCCACGGGGAGTTGGATTTCAATTGATCGCGCACCAGAATGAAAGCCACCAGCAGCATGGGCAGCACGTTTACCAACTGTCTCAATACGGCTACGATGAGCTGGGTGTGCGCTGTCCAATCTGCGCCGAGGATCCACTTTAGAGGTAAGATGGCAAGGGCTGAGAAGAAATAGAATGGGTAGCCGTAGTAGTAATGCAAATAGACCAGAAAATTATGCAGGGTCGCTTTAAGCGAATCACCTTGTTCAAGCATGTGAATAACGTTCGGATATTGGGCAAATTCATCATGTTCAAAAACGCTGAGCATGGCGGCATCTTTTGCGCCTGTCATGTTGGGGATAATGAAAGCTCCAAAAATGAGCAGCGAGAGCAAGATAAGCACGAAAAAAATGAGTTTTTGTTGTTTTTGCATCTTCTCAATCCACGAAGTTTCTGCGTTCTTTGAAAAAACCATTCTCACGCAAAGTCGCAAAGCCCGCTAAGAAACCCTTTTTTATAATAAAAACCATAAAAGAAATTTATATGATACAAAATTGTACACCATTTGTTTCGCCATTTTCGCCATTTTCTTGACTTTGAGTTGAAACCGGTCTATACTTTTGCCTGTAAGTAACAGTTTCACGGGGAGCCTGGCGTACCAGGCTGAGAGGAAGGCTAAGCGCCTTCGACCCGCAAAACCTGATCCGGATAATGCCGGCGGAGGGATGTGTGTGCCTAAAAAACCAACCCTCCCAGGCGGAGGGTTTTTTTATGGCTAAACGCGCAGTGCTTTTTGCCAACGGGGTGATGCCCCAGGCAGCGCTGATCTTGCCTTGTCTCAGACCAGACGATTTCTTCATTGCGGTGGATGGCGGATTGCGACATTTGCGCAATCTGTATAAAACACCAGATTTGTTGATCGGCGATCTGGATTCTGCCACCACTGCAGAGGTGGAAGGGGCAAGCATGCAGGGCATAGAAGTGCGTCGTTACAAGTCTGATAAAGACGAAACCGACCTGGAACTGGCGCTTTTGGCGGCGATTGAAAAAGGATTTGACGAGATTCTGATCATCGCTGCGTTGGGCGACAGGTTAGACCATACACTGGGCAACCTCAATTTACTGACACATCCGCTTTTGGCCGGGGCCAAGGTCACCATCGAGGACGGCGTCGAAGAGATCTTCATCATCCGCGACAGTGCGGAGATTAACGGCAACCCCGGGGATGTGGTGTCTTTGATTGCGATGCAGGGCGAAGTGATAGGGGTTGAGACGCGCGATCTGCAATATCCGCTCAGGCATGAAACCCTCTACCAGGAGAAAGGTCGCGGCATCAGCAATGTGATGCTCGGCGACCGGGCAGGCGTTTCAATCAAATCAGGTTTACTACTTTGTATACACACCCGTTCTTTGGGTGTACACACCCGCACACTCGGGTAGGAGGAATGATGAAAAAGGTAATTTTTGTACTCTTAATCGGCGCGCTGTTGGCAGGCTGCGCCGCGAAACCAGTGGGTCCGCAAACGCTGACGGTAATGACGCACGACTCCTTTGCCATTTCTGAAAGTCTGGTGACTCAGTTTGAATCTGAATACGACGTCACGCTGATTTTTCTCAAGAGCGGCGACACAGGCTCGGCATTGAACCGCGCAATTTTGACCAAGGGCTCTACTGAAGCGGATGTTTTCTACGGCGTGGATAACACCTTTTTATCACGCGCGCTGGAGGAAGACCTTTTTGTGAGTTACGCATCCCCCGCGCTGGAGCAGATACCAGCCGAGTTCAAACTGGATGACCAAAACCGCGCGCTGCCGGTGGATTATGGCGACGTATGTATCAATTATGACAAGGCTTACTTTGCCAGCCGTGATTTGGCGCTGCCGCAAAGTTTGGATGACCTGCTCAAGCCCGAATACGGCCAGGGCAGCGGTAACGAAGGCTTGCTGGTGGTTGAAAACCCGGCGGTCTCCTCACCCGGGTTGGCGTTTTTATTAGCCACCATCGCCCAGTACGGCGAAGAAGGATATCTGGATTACTGGCAAGCGCTCAAAGACAACGGCCTGGTGGTGGTGAATGACTGGAGTACGGCGTATTACACCAACTTCAGTGGAAGCTCTGGCAAAGGAGCGCAGCCAATGGCGGTGTCTTATGCCTCCAGTCCGGCGGTGGAAGTGGTCTATGCCTCAACCCCGATCACGGATGCACCGACCGCCTCCCTGGTGGGCGACGGCATGTGCTTCAGACAGATTGAGTTTGTGGGCATCCTCAAGGGCACCAAAAACGAAAAATTGGCGCAAAGCTTTGTGGATTTCATGCTGGGCAAAGATTTTCAAGAAGACATGCCCTTGCAAATGTTTGTTTACCCGGTCAACCCCGAAGCGGTTTTGCCTGAAGTCTACGTGAAATACAATCAAGTGCCTGAAACCACAGGCTCACTTGATGCACAGTTGATCGCTGAAAAGCGCGACGTATGGATCCAGGCCTGGATGGACACGGTCTTAAGATAATGCAATCAACAGGAAAGCCGCGAGTGAAAGTTAAATTGAGCAGCCTGCTATGGATGCTGCCCGCGGCTTTTTTGTTCTTTTTCTTTTTGGTGCCGCTTGGCAATATCCTGCTGGTGATGGCCACACGCAGCGGGGTGGTGAGCACCAATGCCATCTTGCAACCGCTTTGGTTCACGATCTGGCAGGCGGCACTTTCGATGCTGCTGACGTTGGCACTTGGGCTGCCGGCTGCTTTCGTTTTCGCCCGTTACAACTTTGCAGGCAAGGGGGCATTGAGGTTGTTGACCACGCTGCCCTTCATTTTGCCTACGGTGGTAGTGGCGGCAGGCTTCACTGCGCTGCTCGGTCCACGCGGATTGGTGAATGGATGGCTGATGCAGGCGTTCAACCTGCAAAACCCGCCGATTGCTTTTATGAACACATTAGGGGTGATTCTCATTGCGCATGTCTTCTACAACACCTCGGTGGTGATCCGTGTGGTGGGCAGCGCGTTGGTGCAGTTTGACCCACGGATTGAAGAGGCGGGCAGGGTATTGGGCGGTTCACCCTGGCGAGTCTTCCGCGAGGTGACGCTGCCCTTGCTGCGACCTTCCATTTTGGTGGCGGCGCTGATGGTCTTTTTGTTTGACTTCACCAGCTTTGGGGTGATCTTGCTGTTGGGCGGTCCGCGGTTCGCGACGCTTGAAGTTTCGATCTATACCCAAACGCTATCGATGTTGAATCTGCGCATGGCCGGGCTGCTCTCATTTATCCAACTGGCTTGCACGATTGGCATCACACTACTTTATACGCGCCTGAACGGTAAGCGCAGTGTTCCGCTGATGCCGCGGCTGAGAGGTGAAACTGTGCGCACGCCGAAAAGTATTTTTGAAAAGACGACCGTTGGCTTGATGGTTGCTGTTCTGATTGTGTTACTCGTTTCTCCGCTGGCGGCTTTGGCCTTGAAATCGGTGCTACAGACGGATGCCGCGACTCAAACCAGCAACCTGACGCTGGCCTATTATAGGGAGCTTTTCATCAATCGCAACGATGCCTTTTTCTACGTGCCGCCCGCCAAAGCAGCCCTTAATTCGCTGTTTTATGCAGCCGTCACCGTGCTGATCTCGGTTGGGCTAGGGCTAACCGCGTCATACGCTTTGGTACGTCAGCGCGGACTGAAACGCTGGCTCGATCCGCTGATCATGCTGCCGTTGGGCACCTCTGCGGTGACGCTTGGATTGGGCTTCTTGATCACCTTTAACAAACCACCGCTGGATGTGAGCAGTTTTCCGCTGTTGATACCGTTGGCACACAGCCTGGTGGCGCTGCCCTTTGTGGTGCGCACGATCCAACCGGCGCTGGCTTCCATCCCGGCGTCGCTGGGTGAATCCGCGGCCAGTCTTGGCGCATCCCCGTTGCGAGTATGGCGTGAGGTGGAACTGCCGATCATCCGCCGTGCAGTGATGGTGGGGGTGATCTTCTCTTTCACACTTTCGCTTGGCGAGTTTGGCGCTACCAGCTTTCTGGCCCGACCGGATACGCCGACGCTGCCGGTGGCGATCTACCGATTTTTATCGCAACCAGGCGCTATGAACTACGGTCAGGCGATGGCCATGGCGACGCTGCTGATGCTGGTTTGCGCGCTGGCGATTGGATTGCTGGACAAGCTGCAGGTGGAAGGAAGAGGATCAGTAAATAGTGATTTGTGAATCGTGAAACGCGAATCGTGAATAGTGAATAGGGATTAGTAATTAGTAATTAGGAAAAAGCATTATTGGATTGAAACTATGAGTAAACTTGAAATCATCAACATCCATAAAAACTACGAGGGTAAGCCGCTGCTCAAGGGGATTCACCTGAGCGTGGAGAGTGGCGAAACACTGTGCCTGTTGGGACGCTCCGGCAGCGGTAAGAGTACGCTGCTGCGTATTGTTGCGGGTCTCGAATCCGCGGATCGGGGCGACTTATTATGGAATGGCGAGAGTATCTGCGATGTGCCCACCTGGCAGCGGCAGTTTGGCTTGATGTTTCAGGATTACGCGCTTTTTCCGCATATGAACGTGAGCGAGAACGTGGCCTTTGGGCTGCGCATGGCTGGGATGAAGAAAGTCGAGATTGCGCCTTTGGTGAATGAGGCGCTTGAATTGGTCAACATGAGCGCATTTGCCAAGCGTCAGGTAACGGATCTTTCAGGCGGCGAGCAGCAGCGCATTGCGCTGGCACGCGCGCTGGCACCTCATCCGCGGCTGTTGATGTTGGATGAACCGCTGGCAGCACTGGATCGCGCCTTGCGGTTGGAACTTCAGGATGAACTGCGAGGCTTGCTGCACAAGACGGGCATCCCGGCTATTTACGTGACCCACGATCAAGAGGAAGCCTTCGTCCTCGGTGACCGCGTGGCGATTCTGTCTGACGGATTGGTTGAGCAAAGTGGCAGCCCGGAGGAGGTATATCAAGCGCCGAAGAACCGCAGTGTGGCTGAGTTTTTGGGGATGAGTAATTTTGTGGAGGGCAAGGTGGTGGCGGTTGAGCCGCTGCGGGTCGAGACTGCATTAGGAATACTGAGGCCATCCAAATGTACGAAGCCAAAACTGAAAATTGGTGATCAAAAATTAATCTTGATCCAAACAACCGGTGCTGAGCTAGAGACCACGCAAGATGGAAATAACAGAATCCATGGCATTGTCACTGAGTGTTTTTTCAGAGGGGATGATTTCAAAGTAACATTGAATTGCTGTGAATTGTTTTTTGAATTTTCATTGTCAGAACGCTGTGAAGCGGGGCAATCCATATCGATTCAAGTGCCAGATTCATCTATTGTTTGTCTTGAAACTTAAGATTCTTAACCATTAATCAAAATCCATTGTAGAGTTAATTACTATTAATCTTTGAGTAGTGCAAGAATCGGAAGTTGTAAACCAAACTTCCGATTCTAAGTGCAAGCCCCTGGGTCTGCCTGCAAAATGCAACCCCCCGCAGATTTCTGTGGGGGGTTATAGAAAATTTAGCTCTCAGCCGGGGGTTGGGTTTTCTGCTTTCTGAAGATCATTTTGGTGACCACGATGGTGGTCAGGATGATTACCACGCAAACGGCGATCACCGGCACGACAACAGACAGGAAAGAAACCGCGGTTGAAGCAGCATCTTCTGCCATGCTGACGGGGATGTTGCCCGCGCCGCCAGTCGTAGCAGTGACAACCGGGCGCACGATCACGGATTTTACCGTATGCACACTTCCTGCGACAAGCAGACCGGCGATCAGACCCAGAGTGGGGTTGACGTCACCAATTTGGCTTGAAGTGGCGGCGAACACGATGGCGCCGGCGGTAGGGCGGACGAAAGATTGAATCACGTCGTTGACATGATTGACCGCCGGAAACTTATCCGCGAGAAACTCAACGATTGATAGCGCAATCAATACGCCGATGGTCCACCAGGAGGACAGTGCGCTCCAGGGCTCCTGCAAATTGATCAAATCGGTATATCTGGCCAGTAAAGCAACCACCAATAATGGGATGTAAGCATTCAAGCCCGCACTGGCAGATAAACCAAATGCTGAAAAAATATTTAATATTGCCATGTTTCCTCTTCTATCCTAAATCTGGATTCCACTCCAGGAACCCGTCAGGCTAAACCGAATCAGGTTCATCAAACCGATCTGTAGTAGTGCACAGATGACGCCCAACAAGTAAAAAGTGAAGCCGTCTTTGCGCTTTTCGAGAGTGTTCTCCTTGTTTAAAATAATACTCCATAATAAGGTGTATACCATCCCCAGAATGACGAAGACCGTAAAAGTTGAGAGGATTGCGACCGGATAGTAGAGAATGGGGATATCCAGCCAGATCAGTACACCTACCACGATGATGCATAACATGAGCAGCGCAAACTGCTTCCAGCTTTGCAGCACCGGGCTCGGATTGGTTTGTTTCCAGAGTGTCTGGTTCCACAGTGGAAACAGAATATTGGCCAGCACCACCCCCATCAGTAGACCGGTGCCGAGTCTCATCCAGTTAGAGGGCGTGTACAGCGGTGAAACCGAAAAGAAAGAGTCCAGCATGGAGTTGACGCCATCGACAGTGAAAATGAGCAAAAATGCAGCCAGAACCACGATCTTTGCCGTTGAAGGTTTGCCTGACAAGCGTTGATTGGATTTGAGAATCAACAACGCCAGCAGGGTGCCGAGATACATGCCTGTGCAGCGTGCGCACAGCGGAAGCAGTTTGCCGCCAATCTCAAGCGTGTGGCTGGCGATCTGATGGCAGACAGCATAGCCGACGGCATGAAGTTTGCCTTCCAAGCCATGTGGGGTCTCAAAAACCCAAATTGAAAAGAGCGCCAGCAGCATAACCAGCAGGCTTATTTTGACCCATTTATTGTTAGTCCAATCGAATAATTTCATGTGAGGCATTATACGAGGGATTGAACCTCAAGGCAAGTTTTGCATATTTTTCTAAAAAAGGGTCTACAAACTTGTTTAATATCTTGACTTTCGTCTTCATTTAGCTATACTTACGTTACAAAACAAAATAAGTTGTGCCATCCTAACGATGAGGAGGTGGTGTCTATGAAAGATAAGTATTTTGACCAACGCGCTGCGACATCCCTCCTCACGATGAGATAGGGAAGTCGCAGCGCAAAGACACAAAGAGCCGTCCGTGTGACGGCTCTTTGCATGCAGTATGCCGATTATTTGTTGGCGGAGCGAAGATGATTCGAAATCAATGGTATGTGGTTTTACAATCTCGCGAACTTAAAAAAGGCAAAGTGTTGGGAATGACCCGCATGGGTGAAAAGATGGTCTTCTGGCGTGATGCCTCTGGTCAACCGGTTTGCCAGGCCGACTTTTGTCCACACCGAGGGGTAGCGCTCAGCATCGGCTGCCTGGTGGATGATCACATTCAATGTCCGTTTCATGGATTTGAGTATGATGTCTCTGGCAAGTGTGTGCTGGTACCAGCCAATGGCAAATCATCAGAGCCGCCAAAAGCCCTGAAGGTTGTGACATATCAAGCACGCGAAGCGCACGGTTACATTTACATCTGGTGGGGAGAAATTCAGCAAGTCTACCCTGAACTGCCCTGGTTTGACGATCTGGATGACTCTTTTACCACCAGCGATCTGGTGGATCACTGGACAGTGGATTATTCACGCGCCATAGAGAATCAACTGGATGTCTTTCACATCCCCTTTGTGCATGGCGACTCGATCGGACGCGGCAACCGCACTATTGCGGACGGTCCGCTGGCTGAGTTGAAAGAAGACACCCTGGAAATCTGGGTCTATAGCCGGGTGGATGACGGTGTTTCCACGGCGAAAAAAGCTTCAGAACTGGTCAAACCTGCGAGACCGCCATTCTTGAAGTTTCGCTTTCCGCATTTGTGGATGAACCGAATTTCTGAGGATGTACGCATCATCGTCTTTTTTACACCAGTAGATAACGAAAACTGCCTGATTTATCTGCGCAGTCATCAGCGTTTTTTGAAAGTGCCTATTTTCCGTCAACTGGTTGCATGGGCGTTTAATCCAGCCAACCGACACATTCTTAATCAGGATAAAAGGGTGGTGCTTACCCAGCGTCCGAAGAAGACGGGTATGAGAATTGGTGAAGTTTTGGTGCCGGCTGATGGACCCATCATTCTATATCGAAAAACAAGAGAACAATTACAAAAACAACCCCAGTAGGGTTGTTATTGAGTGTTTGTTATCCTGCCAGCGGTTCGGGCTTCTTGCCCTCCAGAATGGTTTTAACGGTTTTGATAGATTGGGAGATGGTCTCGCCAAGGTAATGACCGGGGGTTTTACTGATTAGTTCTGGATTGCGATTGAATGCCGCGCCGCCGAACCCAAAGATGGGTTTTGGCTTAACGCTGCTGATCATTTCATCAAACTTATCCAGGTCTTCAGTGGCATCTAGAATTGTGGCTGAAAGGATGACCATCTTCGGCTTTTCTTCCTGGATGTATTGAATCAAATCATCCAGAGGTAAATCAGGGCCGAGATATTCAACCCGATACCCGGCTTCTCTCAGAAGGAGGGCGGTTACCAGTGAACCGATTTCGTGCAGTTCTCCTGGTGCACCACCTATCATAATGTATGAAACCTTGCGGTTAACCGGCAGTGCTTGATAAATCGTCATTAACTTGGAGCGGATAAATCCGCTGGCAAAATGTTCGACTGCGATAAAAATCTTACCGTTATACCAGGCGTCTCCTATTTCTCTAAGCGTAGGGAAGATGACCAATTCCACTAGAGGGAAAAGATCAAAAGAAGCCATGGCTTTTTCGAAAATTTCAGAAGCGGTTTCTTCATCGCGCGTTATCAGGGCGTTATAAAAAAGTTTTACAAATTCGTTAGCCGGCAGGTTGGAGCGTCTTGAAATGGTGGGTGCAGGAGTATTGAAAACAGCTTCAGGTGAAATGCCCTTGCTCGTGGTTGAGCGATAATCTGCAACAGCCGAGCTGATGGAGATGCCTGCATCCACCTGGTTTTTCAACCAAACCAGCAGCGCGATATCGCGTTCACTATAGAGGCGGTATCCATTTTCAGCGCGGTTTGGCTCCAAAATATTGTATCTGCGTTCCCATGCCCTAAGCGTTACTGGCTGAACTCCGGTACGCTGACTGACTGACTTTATGTTATATTTTGCGTCTTCAGGGTAGTCGACGATTTTGGGCATATTTTTATCCTGATTGACCTATAAAAAGTATTGTCATTGTACTTGAATCAAACACGGGTTACAACTGACTTTCGTCTATAATGGCGTTTATAATATTGTTAACTCATTTCATGGAGGTATAGATGGCGTCAGTTAAAGAAAGATTTCTCAGCTATGTGAAGGTTAACACAACATCTAATCTGGAATCGGAGACCAACCCAAGTACCCCTGAACAGTTTAACCTGGCGCATATGCTGGTTGAGGAAATGAAAGCATTGGGTTTGGAAGATGTGAGCCTTGATGAGAATTGTTACATCATGGCAACCCTGCCCGCCAATACTTCCAAAAAAATCCCAACCATGGGATTGATCGCCCATCTGGATACTTCGCCGGATATGAGCGGCGAGGGGGTCAAACCACAGATTATTGCGAATTACGACGGCGGCGATATCGTGCTGAACAAAGAAGCCGGCATCGTGATGTCGCTGGATATGTTCCCCGAGTTGGCCAAGTATAAAGGCCAGGAACTGATCACTACAGACGGCACGACACTGCTCGGTGCAGATGACAAGGCCGGCATTGCCATCATCCTGACTACTATGGAATACCTGCTCAACCATCCAGAGATTGAACATGGCAAGATCAGAATCGCTTTTACCCCTGATGAAGAAGTCGGCAAAGGCGCGGATCATTTTGACGTTGAGAAATTCGGCGCTGAGTTTGCCTACACATTGGACGGCGGTGAGATCGGCGAACTGGAATATGAAACCTTCAGCGCGGCCTGGGGCTATGTGACCATAAACGGACGCAATGTGCATCCGGGCAGCGCCAAGAACAAGATGCTCAATGCCATCCTGGTGGGTATGGAGTTCAACGAAATGCTGCCAGTGAACGAACGTCCGGAATTCACTGAAGGCCGCGAAGGGTTCTTTCATATCATGGAGATGAAAGCCACCGTAGAACAAACCAAGATGCTATATATCATCCGCGACCATGACAAAGTCAATTTTGAAAAACGCAAGGCTTTGTTTGTAGAAACCGGTGTGTATCTGAATAAAAAGTATGGCAATACGGTGGTTGAAGCAACGACCAAAGACACCTATTACAATATGCGCGAAAAAATTGAACCAGTGTATTGGATCGTTGAATTGGCGGGTGATGCGATGAAATCTTTAGGGATTGAGCCGAATATTGTTCCGGTGCGCGGCGGCACAGATGGTTCTAGGCTGTCTTACATGGGGCTGCCATGCCCGAACCTGTTCACGGGCGGCATGTTTTATCACGGCAAGTATGAATGCATCCCGACCCGCTCGATGGAGCTCTCCACAGAGATGGTAGTAAAGATCATCTCGATGCTGGCGAATAAATAAATCACAAAAACGCGAATGGATAATACGGGCGGGTTTAGAACCCGCCCCTACCATTTATCACCTTCTTGGTGAGCCATTCATTGAAAACCAGAGAAGCCACCACAATCAGACCGCCGATGAGCAGTGTGACCCAGTTGGTCTTCTCACCGAAGACGATCAGCGAAACCGCCACAGCCAGAGGAACTTTGAGGTCGTTGAAGATGGCCAGCGCACCGGTATTGACCTTGCGGGAGCCTATGCCCCACAAGAAGAAGCAAATGCCTGAGGCAAAAACGCCAAGGTATAGCAATGTCAGGATCTGTTTGGTGGTGAGCGCGATATCATCCAACGGTGTAAAGAGCAGGGTGGCGGCCAGGGTAATAACTACGGCACCGAGGTATAAAATGCCGAAGACGTGTTGGTCTTTCAGTTCGTTATTTTCAGCCATCAGGCGGCGATAGTAGACCTGTCCGAAGGCGAAAGTTAAGTTGGAGACCTGCACCAACACAAATCCGCTCAAGATGCCTGGTGAAAGCGTTTCGCCGCTTTTGATGATCCAGGTGCCGGCAACGGCCAGCAGTGCTGTCACCAGGTAAAGCGGATTGAACTTTTTGCGGAAAGCATCGTCTATCAGAGTCACGTAAATGGGGGTGAAAATGGTAAAGAGCGCTACTTCGTAGGCTTTTAAGGTTTTGAAAGAGGCGATGTAAGCAATATACATGATGCCGAACTGCATCAAGCCAGCCAGGGCTAATTTTAAAGCGAGTTTGCGGTTAATGAGCCTGAATTTGATGAAGGGGAGAAAAACCAGAAACGAAATGGCCATGCGGACGAAGGAAACGAAGTTAGAATCCACACCAGTCAGGTTGCCTTTGATCAGCCCGAATGAAAAAGCCCAGGCAAGCGAAACAAAAAAAAGCAGCAGCATGATCACCTCGTTAACACTTATTGATTAGTTGATTGATGCCCTTGTCAAGACACTCCAAGAGAATCACCAAATGTAAACCTGCATGCGCTATGATACCAGCAATGTGGATCTCAGCAGCACGATGTAAGGCACCGGGGAGGGAGTAATAAGTCCTGATTTGATTGTGATTGAATTGTGCGGAAGGTCGGTTTAGACCTCGACTGATTTATCGCAGTTGTGATCCTTCACTGCAAGCCGGGATAATCAGAAAGAGCGATGAATTCGTTGGGATCAGGCATGTGAGCATGTATCCGTCTTCAAAGCGGATGGTGACATCCATTGCACCAATGCTGGAATTGGTGTGGTGAACAATGTACCGGTAATCGGTGCCGAAGTGTGGGTTGACGCTTTCAGCAATATCTTCAGGGAAACGAACAGTTGAAGCGACATCATTGTCGGTTGCTTGCAGTCTGGAATCAAGTACAACCAAGCTATCGGTAATTGAACGGTCATATCGTGCGAAAATCCCCAAAACCAGGCCGGCAATCAAAATAGTGCCGAACAATTTTTGTGATCGTTTTTGCTTTATGGATTGATTTTCTTCTTTAAGGTTGTTGACTTGACGATTTATAGACCAACGAAAGATCATGGCAATCAGAACGGAGACTGCGATTAAGGGAATCGTTGTGACCAGGATGTTGAAATAGGACCCTCTAGGTGCAGGGGCATTCAAATAGGTGATGGTGTTGACCAAAAGGATTAACAACCCCATCATAATGCCACCGCCAACAACGCCGACGTGTTCTTCAGTCGCCCATCCGGCAATGGCACCAGCGATCGATAAGGCAACGGTAATTATCAACCAATATCCAAGGAGGCTGAGCCAATCCACACCGAGGGGTATGTCTGGAAATGAGATGGGATTAATCAGGGATGACGAGAGAATATAGGCAGTGGTTCCAAGGATGCCAAACACGACGCCGAGCTTAACTCTTTCTAGTCGGGATGAAAGACTTTCTTGTTCATACGAAGTAATAATGGATTGCTTGAGCTTTGTAAACATATGATTCCTTAACCGGTTTTGTTTTTGTTGACACTCCCCAGGATTATACCCAAGAATACTGAAAGGCCGGCAGCAAAGATCATGCGCCACTCAGACGGCAGCATGAAGGTGATGGTGTGCGCGGGGATCCAGAAGAAGGGGATGGTTTTGGTGAAAACGAATCCCCACATGCGATCCCAATCGATGCCTTTGAGGGCGGACAGCATGTTGAACTGTCTGATCGGTAAGCGCCCCTGGTTGGCAGTGATGAATCGGTCCGTGAGGTGGTGGGTAGTCATGAAGATAGGCGAGAAAATCAGGTTGAGGAAGAGCGAAATGGCGAAGGCGGTGAGGATGTTGCGCCAGGGTTCCTGAAGTGTGTCGAGAAAGGGAAAGACTTTAGGTACGCCGCCGCTGAAGATGCCAAAGGCCCAATAGATGATGATGCCGAAGACTCCCCAGAGGAGGGTTTTAGGCAGCAGCCCGAAGCCCTTGAGGTTGTAGGTCTTGTGTTTGATGCGCCAGGCCCATATCTCTCCGCCGGTGGCGAGGAGGGCGAATTTGATGAAGGCCAGCAGCTCAGGTGCAGCAGCGTTGGCCGAGATGTACAATCCGCGGGTGGTGGGGATGGCAAAGAAGGCGGCAATCGCCAGGGTGAGCAGAACGGAAATGAGGTCGCCAATCAGCATGCAGGGCTCCGTGTGTTAGGGATGAGTTAATTATAGTGGTTTTTAAAAAACCTTTTCATCCCACTCGCTTCGCTCGCCCCAGAAGAACTGGGGACATGTGGTGCGCAAAGATCGCGACGGAAAACGCGAAAAGAAAACCTTAATTCTTAAAGAATTATCACTAATTTATTGTTGCGAATTTGTCACATCCAAATTAGGGTTATGCGATCAAGATTTGATCACATTTTGTGATTGGAAATCCCGTTGGCAATTTGATATACTTTTTTATTATTGTATTGAAAAACCGACGATGGATTCACTCTTACTCGGTCGCAAAATCACGACCTGGCCCCGAAAGATTTGGGGACAGGTGGGAAGCACCCCCTTCACTTCGTTCGGGGGCATGATATTCGCTGAACCGACCCTATTACTATTGAGGTTGAAATCGCTGATTTTATTTTACGCCCTGCTTTAGAAACCGATGCCTCAAAGATCCGCGACTTAATCCACCGCGTCAAGATCAATCGGATGGATTTGAATTGGAAGCACTTTATTGTGGCTGAAACGTCTGAAGGTGCATTTATCGGTTGTGCTCAACTCAAGACGCATCAAGATAAGTCACTCGAAGTGGCATCCCTCGCCGTGGAAGACGCGTTTCGCGGCCAAGGCGTTGCCCGGGCACTTATTGAACAGCTCATTGCCCAAAGTCTGCGGCCATTGTATCTGATGTGCCGCCCTGAGCTAGGGGTATTTTATGAGCGCTTTGGTTTTAGAGTCATTGGTGTCGAAGAAATGCCGCCGTATTTTCTCCGCCTGCTGCGGGTGATCAGGGTATTTGTTTTCTTGACAAGGCGCGAAGGTCCGTTGATCATGCGGTTGGGTTGAGCTTGCAAAATATAGCATTGGTGGTTGCACAGACCTTGAGATCGAACCCACCTATAGAGGAGTCAAAAAAGACGACTTTCATCATTCAATTATGAGTAAAAAAATAGGAATTATTCAGTTAAAAACTGCTAAATGGGATTACAATGCAGATATGTTCTTATTGTTTTACGGATGTGCCGAAAACCAGGGGTAATTAACGGTAAAGAGTATCCAGTTCAAACAACTTTTATGGAACAATAAATGTATTAACTCCGTCTGAAGTTTGTGTATTTGTGTATTGATTTGAAAAGGAGAATAATGTGATGTTACGAAAACGATTTGCTGTACTTGGTTTAATTTTGGTTTCTGGTTTGATTCTTTCCGGCTGCAGCTTTACAACCCAGCCTGCTGCACCAACTATCGACGCCATCGCACTGCAGGCAACAGTGGATGCTGCTGTGGCCCAGGCCGTGCTGGCGACAGCACTCAACCAGACCAGTACTGCGGCAGTCTTGCCCACCAGCACCTTCACCGCCACCCTTGAGCCTATAGCAACTGAAACTGCGACCGCTACTGCGACGCCTCAACCGACGGCAACAATCCAGTATATTGTCGTGACCAACACTTTTATCCCCCCGACCAACACTTATATCCCCCCGACCCAAAAACCGTCTGCCACTGCTACTCCCGCCTGGTATAGCTGTGTGGTATTCAACATCAGCCCCTCAACGGGAACCAAGATGAGCGCCAACGCAGATTTTGACGCGGTGTGGAAGGTTAGAAATAATGGCACCAAAGCCTGGGAGCCTGGTTACGTGGATCTCAAATACGTCAGCGGTACCAAGATGCAAACCAAGGCCGATGTTTTTGATGTCAATACACCTGTCGCACAGGGCGGCGAAATCACACTCACCGTGGATATGAGAGCCCCTTCTTCAGCCGGTAAATATGCTGCTTCGTTTGTTTTGGTCATGGAAGGCACCACCATGTGTACATTGCCCGTGAACATCGAGGTTACGCCATAACCGTTGTTGCGTTTAGGTGAATGACTTCCCGGTTTCTGTTGAGAGACCGGGAAGTTTTTTGTTGTCGGAGCGTTTGTAAAGAAAACCTTTCTTTTAACCACGAACCACACGAAAAACACTAAATAAAAGTGCAAAAATTTAAAAAGCAAAGCATACCACTCGCAAGCGCCGGGCTTATAAATATAGCGAGGGATATTTGGAACGCTTAGTTAGCAAATATTTAGGGAAAACAAATTACATACCCTCTATTGGTTTGAATCTGGTTTTGCTAAATTTACGATTGACAATTTGTTATACTTTTATGGGTGGGGTCTGATGACAAACCCGCACACAAACATTATGATTATAATGATTGAACAACTTCAAAAATTGGGCATCCAAAGCAATGACACCGTCATCGTTCATGCTTCGTTTAAATCATTAGGGATTACCGACCCCGAAGACTTTATTCTGGCATTAATCGAAGTGCTGGGCGAAAGCGGCACACTGCTGATGCCGGCCCTGTCTTTTGAGCAAAATCCACCGAATAGACACGATAGCAAGACCACGCCCTCAAATGTCGGTTATCTGTCGGAGTATTTCCGCACAAGGACGGGCACGCTCAGAAGTCTGCATCCCACCCATTCGGTCTGCGGCGTTGGCTATCACGCCAGTGAACTGCTTGAGGCGCATGCGCAAGACACCACCCCCTGCGGACCCAACTCACCCTTCAATCAACTTTTCAGCCGTCAGGGTAAAATATTGATGGTCGGCTGTGGATTGGAACCTAATACCTCGATGCATGCCGTTGAAGAATATGCGCCGCCGCCGTATTTGTTCGGTTTACCCATGACCTACACGATCACGGATGCGCAAGGGAACACCTTCGACAAAAACTACATCCCGCATGATTTTGAGGGATACACCCAACGCTATGACAGGGTTGAGGGGTTGTTGGGTGCAGAAGGTCTGCAAACCGGTAAGGTTGGGGCAGCGAAATCTTATCTGCTCAACAGCGAGATTCTGTTTGAAAGGGTGCTGACGATGCTGAAGAAAGACCCTTTTTACTTTGTAGACAGTGACAGTGATGAGGGTCCCGGGTCGTTTGTTTATAATAGTGAGAGCAATACTATCGAGAAATACATTTCTGGCAGACAGGTGATGACTTATGGAACAAGTGGAAAGCAGTGAAAAAGTGTTCTATGTAAAAAAAGATTACTCGATGTCTATGGCGAAAGCCAATCTGTATACCTTACTGATTATGCTGCCGATTATGATCGTGCTTGGCGCGGTCTATGCAGCGCTGTGGGGATTTGAAAAGACTGCTGAAGAATTCACGAGTCTATTAGACGCCCCCGGAGGGTTGCTTGCTTCATATGGGGTGCTGATCGGAATTTTGATTGTGGGCACGGTGATTCACGAACTGATCCACGGCATTACCTGGGTGTTAGCCGGGAGAAAACCCTGGTCAGCCATCAAGTTTGGTTTTCAATGGCGCACCTTCACGCCATACACCCATCTTCAAGAACCGCTGAAAGCAGGTGCCTATCGCATTGGCACCTGGATGCCGGGGTTTATCACCGGTTTTCTGCCGGCTTTTTATGGTATCTTGTATGGGAATTTTTGGCTGGTCTTGCTGGGCGGATTGTTTATTTGCGCAGCGGGTGGCGATCTTCTGATCTTGTGGTCTCTCCGCGGCGTGAATAAGGATGCCTTGGTTGAAGACCATCCCTCGCGCGCGGGATGCTATGTGTTGCAGCCAATAGCAGACGATAGTGATGCAGTTAAGGCGTAATGGCTGGGGAATTTGCGCTAAACCCACCCTGCTATGGTTTGAAATTATATTAATAATTGAGATTGACAATGAATAATATTACTGACAAGGCCGCTGCCAGGGCAATACGCGGACAAACAACTCCAGAAGATGACAGTATTTGCTTAAGTTGTTCGTATCAGGAGTTGTTTGACTTGTTAAATGATGTTGAGGCAAGAAAGCGAACATCCGCTGCCAAACTTCTGGGGATAAGAAAATGTGTTGAAGCCATTCCTTTATTGTGTGAACGCCTTAAAGTTGAAAAGGCACTTTATACACGGATTGCGATATGCGATGCATTGGCAAACATTGGAGAATCGGCCATCCCGGCATTGATTGAATTAGTGGGCAAAATTGGTAAAAATCAACATGAGAATCTGCCCGAACTGGGTTTCTATAAACGCAGTTATCCATTACCCAGAGATATTGCGGTGCGGACGATAATCAAAATAGGAGTACCCGCATTAAGGCCGTTGGAAAACGTGGTTTTAGAAGAGGAGCGATATCGACGATTGGAAGCCATTGACGGTATTGGTCAGATTGCCTTTTACGAAGGTGATTTGAGTTCTGAATCTGTGTTGCTGAATGCTTTTGAAAAAAATTATTCAGATCAAGTAGTAATGTGGAAGCTAATCCGTGCTTTTCAGGCTTTTCCAACCGATAAAGTTCGAGAATTGCTTGAAATGATTATCCGCACCAATCCTCGACCTGAATTGCGTTGGGAGGCAGTCAGAGGTTTAGGGCAACATGGAAGCAATGTGACTGAAGAGTTGTTGGCGATAACCCGGAACGATGTTGACAGCGAAGTTCGTAAGATGTCAAAGCTTTTCTTGAAGATATCGCAAGTCTGATAAAATCGATTGCTTATCAATTTATGTCGGGATTATCGCTAATCTTGATTCTTCATGCCGGCGCACGCCCCAAAGCGGATAAGAAAGACCCGCATTTGTTCACGGATGAAACCGGCTTGCTTGAGTGGAACGCGGCCATCCGCGCGACGATGAGTTTTGTTGACCTGGCTGAATTTATGGCAAAGCGATCGCTGTTGCAGGCAGCCGTGAAGCGCTGGGTGGAAGAAACTAGAGGGTTGTGAAATTTTTGTGTTAGTGTGAAACACATTTTCTCGCAAAGTTCGCAAAGAAAAAGCATACAGAGTGCGTCAAGGAAACCAAGAGCTTAACACTACCCCACTCGCAAGCACAGCTCGCCCTCAAAAACGAGGGTCTTGTGGGGAGCACAGTTTGAGAGATGGCATAGAAAAATCATTTTTGGAAATAGTCTTTGTAAAAATATTGCAATTAGCTATCTCGATTATTCATGTGAAAAATGCAGGGTTCAAAAAGTGATCCCATCCCACAAAATGAAGATAGGTTTAAGGTGAACCCATAGGATTGACTTTATAAAATATCGGACTATATAATAATTTTAAGAGAGAGGATGAAAAATGAAACTCAAACCATCTCTTTGTTTGTTAGTGTTTTGTTCGGTCTTATTATTAGTCGGGTGTAAACAATCTCCTGGTGTTCCTGCCGGTGATATCCCATATTCAGGGGATGAGATTTTGCTTGAAGAAGAAGTATTTGATGCAGAGGATGAGAAAGAATTAGGATCAATTTCTCTGAATGTAATTAATACTTTTTCTGACGGGATCTCGTCTATGAATTGTGACACAACACATACAGTTTATATGCTGTTTTATTCATGGAATCCGAAATTAGTTACCAATATTGAAACACTTTCAGAAGAAGTAGTATGCGAGGCTGTGCTTTTCCGCTCAGGAGGAGGCGGTACAGCAGAGACTACTGCTACTATTCCTGTCACCTATGATTTTCATACGAAATTCTCACCTTATCCACTATGCCATTTCTTGGTACAGGTCGATGTATTAATGCAGTTTTCTCAAGTTAAGGTGCTTCACGATAGTGCTTTGGGAGATATTCCACTTCCTGAAGGACTGGGTGATGATTTGTTAACAGTCCTGCCAGAAAGGGTTTTCAAATCACGAGGAGAAACCCAAACAGTGAGTGACGGATTGGTCATATTAACAATTACTCCGGATGATTATGTCGTTCCACCTTTTACTAGATGTATATATGTTGAGTAACTGGATCGATGCTTTGGCAGGCTGCATGCAATTGCCCAATATTGGAAAAAGAGGAGTTGGTAAAAAGGAGTAGATAAAATGTCGCCGATTGTTTCAGGTGTTTTTGTAATTTTTGGAATTGTTTTATTGATCGTGTGGATCACGTCGAAAAAAAAGGCCGAAGCTTCACAAAAATGGCCTACTGTTCCTGGTTTGATTCTTTCATCGCGTGTTGATATCCATACTAGTACTGATAGCGATGGAAATACCAGTACAAGTTATAAGCCTGTGGTTATATATTCATATTCAATTATGGGTCACGATTACACTGCAAATAGAATAGCCTTTGGTGCAAATGCTTTTTCCCGCAAAAAGAGCGACAGCATAATTGCGCGTTATCCTGCCAACCAACAGGTGATTGTGCATTACAATCCAGAAAAACTCGAAGACGCTGTTCTTGAGACACAAGCACAGGGAGGAATATTGAGTTTGATTCTTGGTTGTTTTTTGATTGGCGTTGGATTTGTTTTCATGGTGATTTCTTTTGTTTCATAGTTATTGGCGAAGTAATAATAATCAACCAGCATAATCAAGAAATCAATCAAGCGATTTTTGATCTTGTTTAATTCTCAATCAACATGTTTGTGCGTCGCTTTTTCTAGCATTCGCTAAAAATAACAGATAAATCAAATGTTTGTTTTGGAACGACACTGTAATTTATTCGATTAACGATGAGTCGGAGGATATAACAAAAGTACCATAACATTAGTTTTCTTATTTCTGGTATATGCATCATGGATGCACCTGCGACTGGAACCTCTACTGCTTCACGTTCAATACAACCATCACCAACCCCGCTCGAAAGTGCGGCTCGTCCTCAAAAAGCGAGGGATAGGTGGGGCGCACAGTTCGCGAACACGCGAAATTATATACAAAATATTAAGAGCAAAAGCACAAAAAGTGCAAGGCACCCCTCAATGTTGTAGTATCCCCATTTGCTCGAAAAAAGCGCGATACTCATGGGGCGCACAAACTGCGGGAGAGGGGACGGTGGTGAGGGTAAGGAAAAACCTGTTGGTTTATTTGTGGCAATTTGCTATACTAAATCCAATTATTGGTGGGAAAAATAATTGGTGCGTCAGGTACGCACCCAAAGCCTACTACACTATGCCTCCTACCAAACAGCTTTTCTGGCCAAAACGCGCCGTTTTTGCTAACTTATACCGAGGCTTGCTTTGCAAGATTTAATATGAACATTTTAAGCGCATTGAATAATCGAGAAATAGCAACCGCCATTTGGCTCACAGTTATTTTCTTGGGGGCTATGTTCATTAGCGGAGTTCGTCACTCTTTTAGTGATTTGCTCAACGCCTTTTTTAACAAAAAAATCGTTGGTCCAATAATTGTCATGTTGGTTTATATATTTCTTGTGATCATGATTTTCAGAAAAGTTGGCTTTTGGGATATGTCAGCTACAAAGGATACGATTCTCTGGACGTTAGGAACTGCCTTTGTTTCTTACTTTAGCCTCAATAAAGTGGCGCAAGATGATAACTTTTTCAAGAATCTGATTTTGGAAAATATCAAATTCATTTTTATACTCGAATTTGTCATAAATCTATATTCCTTCAATCTTGCGGTCGAATTAATCGTAATACCGATGGTTAGTTTCATTGTAGTGCTAAATGCCTACGCTGTATCAAAACCAGAATGTAGGCAGGTGAAAAAAATACTCAACTTACTATTGGGGGTTTTTGGTCTTTTTCTCCTTGTTATGACATTTCGAGAAATTGTTCTTGATTTCCAAAAATTTGCTACGCTTAAAAATTTACGGGATTTCTTTTTGCCACCTTTGTTGTCTATCGCCCTTTTGCCGTTCGTCTATATCATGGCACTGGTCATGCAATATGAGATGTTTTTTGTCCGTATAAATATTGCCAATAAAAATTCTGTAATAGCAAAAAAAGTTAAAAGAAAAATTTTTGCAGCTTGCAATATCAATCTATCCAAACTAATAAAGGTTTCAAAAAGCGCAGGTTATCCAAAAGTAAAAGGCGAAGCAGATGTATTAGAATGGTTGAAAATTGCAAGACAATAAGTTGCAAAACCTCAAGACTTCACAGTTGGCACGAGAAAAGTTTTGGACATTGGGATACCTAATGGGATTATAGCTCCGAGCGAAGGTACGCTTCAATGGCACCTCAATCGATATTTTTTTTACTTTGCCTCAGCAATGTCATATCTGGACTGCCCGGCGAAACACACTGAGGTTGGAGCACGAACGGATTATTATGTAAGATGACTAAAACTGTCAAGTTTTTTAACCAGGTTTTCGCTAGATTTACCAATAATAATTAGCTAAACTAATTTTATTTTTGGTTTGCAAGAGGAATGTTTCGTCTATGAGATGCACTGAAATTTTTCTATCAGTCGATTAGGAGGAAACTCAATGAAGAAGTTGATATTCCCATTATTTTTAGTTTGTTTTTTAGTAGGTTGTGGAAAGACCCCAACCCCAATTGTCGTGACGAGTCAAGTTACTCAACTCGTTACTCAGCTTGTTACTGTAGAAATAACCCGCGAAATCATAGTGACCTCCACTTATTCCGGTCCTACATTAACCTTTACCCCAACTCTTACACCTGCACCTTCAGCTACGCCTGAACCTACATTGGATCAGACTAAAGCAGACAAAAAAGATGGTTCATATATGGTTGAAACCGAAATCGCAGCAGGAATTTGGCGGTCTAGCGGGGGAGAGCCGGATGAGAAATGTGCACTTACTATTAGATCGTTCAGTGGTGATACAAAAGATATTACATATGATTTACCCGGGGCAACAATTAGAATTCCATTAGGTGAGTATATTGTATACATTGGTGGAGGTTCTGGTAATGCTTGTACTTGGTTTTATTTGCAGCCTTGAATCGATTATTGATTGAGTTGTATTTCGCTTGGTCAAAAGTTAATTATGGGTTTGGAAATTTGTAAATAATTGAATTTCCATTGAAAATATAGTAAATAGGAAAACAAAAACTTCGCCCACGCGGAGTTTTTTGCTTTCCACATACCGCCATTCTTTAATGACATTGTTGCGTATTACGCAATATAGTTGTATTATATGCAAAACATCATTACAATCTTAATTGCATGAGGTTCACATGACTGAAATTCAATCCCTGGCACGCGGACTCAGGATTCTCGACATTTTGGGCGAGTCACCCAACGGCGTTTCGGTGACCGAACTGGCCGAGCAGCTTAATCTCGACAAGGGCAGCGCCTCGCGGCTGCTCTCGACGCTGGCCAATTATGCCTATGCCGAAAAAGACGCCGTCAGCCGACGCTATACGCTCGGGCCGCAGGTGGTGACGCTGAGCCGCAGTCTGCTGGCCAAATTGCCGCTGCGCGAAGTGGCCAAGCCCTTTTTGCGCGAACTGATGGAAAAGTCGGGCGAGTGTGCGCACGTGGGCATTCTTTCTCAGGGCAAGGTGCTCTACATCGACCAGGTGGAATCCGCGGCGTCGCTGAGGGTGAATGCCGAGGTCGGGTCGCTTTCTCCGCTGCACTGCACAGCGCTGGGCAAGGCCTTGCTGGCCTTCGGGCGCACGCCGCTTCCGCAGAAGCTGGAGCGCTTCACCGACAACACCCTCACCAGCGCGGATGCCCTGCGCAAAAATCTCGAATGGGTGCGTGAACGGGGCTACGCCACGGATGACGAAGAATTCGACCTGGGGGTGCGCTGCATTGCCGCCCCGGTCTTTGACTACCGCGACAAGGTGATTGGCAGCATCGGCATCTCAGGCCCGGTCACGCGCATGACGGCCAAAGCCATGCCGCATTTCGCCGAACTAGTGATCAAGGTCAGTCAGGCTTTATCAGAAAAGATGCGCTTTACCACGCATCGCACCTAAAAAAAAATTTGGAGGGATATGACCAGACCAACCGATGATGAGATTCGAAGTGCGAGAGAAAAGCGCGCCGCGGATATTAAACTGCACGGCCTGCCGGGCGGCAAGGCGGATCTGACCCTCTCTGAAGCGCTGGTGTTGGGATTGTTAAAGCAGGGGGTGCGCGTTTTCTATACTGTTTTTGGCCATGGCTCCACCGAGGTGGGCGAGGTGCTGCGTATTTATCACGAAGCCGGGTTGGTGCGGGTTTACGGCCTGCGCAGCGAGATTGAAGCTTCGCACGCCGCTTCCGCGCTGAGGTGGATCACTGGCGAAAAAGCGGCCGTGGTCACCTCCATCGGCCCGGGTGCCTTGCAAGCGCTGGCGGCTTCGATCATGCCCGCGTCTGACGGCCTCGGCGTGTATTATCTCTTCGGCGACGAAACCAGCGAGGATGAAGGCTACAACATGCAGCAGATTCCGCGCCGCGAACAGGGCGGGTTTCTCAAGATGATGTCTGCCATGGGTCGGGCTTACAGTTTGCACACACCGCTGGCGCTCTCCTCCGCTTTGCAGGCGGGGGCGGTCACCGTGGATCATCCCTACAAGCCCTCTCCCTTCTATCTATTGATGCCAATGAACACGCAGGCTGCCTGGCTGGAAGGCTTCAACCTGGATGAACTGCCCGAAGCCGTCACGATCCAAACCGCCGCGGCCGCCGGGGATTATCAGTCCGCGGTTGAGGCGATAATGTCCGCCAAACGGGTGCTGGTTAAGGCAGGCGGTGGGGCAGTTGGCGCAGGTGACGAGCTGGTGACTTTACTTGAACTGACGCGCGGGGTGTTGGTGCATACCCCGATTGCCACCGGCTGCATTCCGTATTCACACCCGGCCAACATGGGGGTGGGCGGCAGCAAGGGCTCACTGTGCGGCAACTTCGCCATGGAGCAGGCCGATCTGTTGATTGCGGTGGGTACGCGCGCGGTGTGCCAGTCGGATTGTTCGCGCACGGGCTATCCGCAGGTGAAACAGGTGATCAATATTAACGCTGACCCTGAAGACGCGCTGCACTATCACCACACCTTGCCGTTGGTGGGTGATGTGGCATCCACTTTGAGAACGTTAAACCAGGCCTTGGTGCTGGAGCCGGTGAGAACCGACAGCGCATGGCGAACCCAGTGCACCGAGCAAAAGAATCAATGGCTGGTGCTGAAAGAAGTGCGCCGCCAGGTTCCGACGCTGCACGACGATTATTGGCAGAAAGAAGTGTTGACCCAGCCCGCGGCGATCATGACCGCGCTGGATTGGGCCAAGACCAACAAAGTCATCAGCCTTTTTGACGCCGGCGATGTACAAGCCAACGGATTCCAGATCGTGGAAGATGAACGCCCCGGTATGACCTTCACCGAGACCGGCGCGAGTTATATGGGTTTCGCGGTCAGCGCGCTGCTGGCCACGGGTACGGCCTCCAAGCCGTTCTACGGGCTGGCTTTTACCGGCGACGGCTCGTTTACCATGAGTCTGCAGGTGTTGATCGACGGCGCGGAGCACGGTGCGCGCGGCTGCATTTTGCTGCTGGATAACGGCCGCATGGCCGCCATCAGCGGATTGCAGAATGACCAGTATCAGCGTGAGTTTGCCACTGCCAACCGCCTGCAGGTCGATTACCTGGCCTGGGCGCGGGCCATCCCCTCTGTGAAGGCGCTGGATGGCGGCACAACCACGACTCAACTGATTGCGGCGCTCAATGCTGCCAGACAGCATGAAGGGCTGTCGCTCATCCATGTGCCGGTGTATTACGGCGCGGACGCAATGGGCGGCATGGGCGTATACGGCCGTTGGAACGTGGGTAATTGGTGCGACAAGGTGCAAGCCTTGCGGCATGAGATCGGATTATAGGAGCAAGCATGACGTGTTTAACCGAAAAGCAAATCATTGCGCTTGAAGACATGGCGCGCAACATCCGCGCAGACAGTTTGCGCTTCATCCACAACCGCGGCGCGGGGCATCCGGGCGGGGCGCTCTCGGCGGTAGAGATTCTGGCGGTGCTTTATTTTCATACCCTGAAGATTGACCCCAAGAATCCAGAGCTTGAAACGCGCGACCGCTTCATCCTCAGCAAGGGGCATGCCTCCGCGGCGCTGTATGCGGCGCTCTCACGGCGCGGCTATTTTGACGCCCGCGAACTGGATAACTGGGGCGAGGTGGATTGCCCGCATCAGGGTCACCCTGACCGTTTCAAGACGCCGGGCGTGGAGATGAACAGCGGCATCCTCGGCCACGGTGTGGCAGTGGGCGCCGGTCTGGCGCTGGCAGCACGCTTGAGCAAAAATCCCAGCCGCACTTATGTGCTTTTAGGCGACGGAGAATGTCAGGCCGGTATCGTCTGGGAAGGCGCGGCCACGGCATCCAAATATCACCTTAACAGCCTGGTGGCGATCGTGGATCTCAACGATGTGCAGCTCGACGGCCCCGTGCATGAGATCATGCCGATGAACCACATGGCCGATCGCTGGAAGGCTTGCGGCTGGCAAGTGATCGAGATCAACGGACACAACGTACGTCAAATCAGCGAAGCCTTCGACCTGGCGCTTGAGATCCACGATAAGCCGGTTTGTTTCATTGCGCGCACCACCAAGGGCAAGGGCGTTTCGTTCATGGAAAATGACTCCAACTGGCACGGCAACGTGCCCAACGCGGAGCAACTTAAGCAGGCGTTGCACGAACTCGGCGCGGAGGTGAATTAAGATGGGCGAACTCTCAATGCGAGAAAGCTACGGCAGGGCGCTGGCAGAATACGCGGCGCTCAACCCCAAAATTGTGGCCGTGGATGTGGATACGTCCGCGTCAACGCTGACCCACTTCTTCGCGGCCAAATACCCCGAACGCTTCTACAACGTGGGCATCGCCGAACCCTGCGCCGTGGATGTGGGCGCCGGGCTGGCGCTGGGCGGGTACATCCCCTTTGTGAATGCGTTTGCGGCGCTGCTGGCTTTGCGCTCGCTGGAGCAGATTCGCACCTGCGTGTGCTACACCAGAACCAACGTAAAAATCGCGGCCAGCTATGCCGGCATCTCCGATTTTAAAGACGGGCCGACCCATTTTGCGGTGACGGATATCGCCAACGTGAGGGCGCTGCCCAACATGACGGTGATCGTGCCTGCAGACGCCAACGAGGCAGCGCAGTTCGTGCCGCTGGTGGCCGAATATGACGGACCGGTTTATCTGCGCATCAGCAGGGGGAACACGCTGCCAGTGCATACGGCGGGCGAGGCGTTGCAGATCGGCAAGGGCATTATCCGCCGCGAGGGCGGGGATGTGACGCTGGTGGCCACCGGGTCGATGGTGGGGCGCTCGATGCAAGCCGCAGATTTGTTGGCCGCGCAAGGCGTGAACGCCAGGGTGGTTGAGATTCACACCATCAAACCGCTGGATATCGATCTGCTGGTGGAATCCGCGCATAAGACGGGCGCGCTGGTGACTGTTGAAGAACACGCCAAAATCGGCGGGCTGGGCAGCGCGGTGGCTGAAGCGCTGGCTGAGATCCACCCCGTGCCGATGCAGAGGGTGGGGCTGGCGGATCAATTCTGCGTCACCGGGCGTACGGTCGAAGGTCTGCTGGATCATTCCGGTCTGGCGGTGGCGGATATTGTCAGCGCAGCGCAGCAGGTTTTGAAACGCAAATAGAAGGAGTGAGATATGCGTGTAGCAGTGATTAATGAAACCAGTGCGGCGGCCAAAAACGCGGATATTCTGAAAGCGCTCGAAGGCCGCGGGCTTAAAGTGTTTAACCTGGGCAACACCGGCGCGGAGGGCGAACCTTCGCTGCAGTACATCCACACCGGGTTGATGAGCGCGCTGCTGCTGAACCTTGGCGCGGTGGATTTTGTGGTGGGCGGCTGCGGCACCGGGCTGGGCTATCTCAACTCCGTGCTTCAGTACCCGGGGGTGTCTTGCGGGCACATCCTCTCGCCGCTGGATGCCTGGTTGTTTGCGCGCATCAACGCGGGCAACTGCGTCTCATTGGCCTTGAACCAGGGTTACGGCTGGGCAGGGGATGTCAATTTAAAGATGATCTTTGACGCCCTCTTTACGCCTGAAACCGGCGCGGGCTATCCGGCGCAGCGGGCTGAACCGCAACGCAACTCATGCGAGATGCTCAAGAAAATCTCAAGTATTACGCACCGTCCGTTTGCCGAAATCATCAAGTCCCTGCCGGTCGAAGTGACCCAGCCGGCGTTGTGTTACCCCGCTTTCAGACCGGTAGCTTTCGCTGCTGCTGAAAAGGATTCAGAACTCCTGACTGTAATTAACCATATTTAGCCGCAAAGGGAGGGTGTAATGTCTGTCTCAACCATCGTGCAAAAAATGAAGGCGCGTACCAAATGGCTTTATGGCCTTGGCGACGTTGGCAATGCCACGGTCAACTCGGCAATCCAGTTCTTCTTGATGAAGTTCTACACTGATGCAGCCTTGATTCTGCCGGCACTGGCAGGCAACGCGCTGCTGATCGGCAAGATTTGGGACGCGGTCAACGATCCGCTGTTTGGATGGCTTACCGACCGCACGAAATCCAAACTGGGCAAGCGGCGGGTATATATGCTGTTTGGCGCCATCCCGCTGGGGATATCCATTGCGCTGCTGTGGTTCGTTCCGGCAGGCATGAGCCAGGTGATGACCTTTGTGTGGATCGCGGCCACCTTCATCCTCTTTGACACCTTGTGGACCATGACCAATGTGCCTTATTATGCCTTGACCTCGGAGCTGACCGACGATTACGATGAGCGCAGCAGCCTGACGGTTTACCGCATGGCGTTGGCAGTGCCGTTTTACCTGGTAGGTGCGGCGCTGACCCCTATGATCGTGGGCTTTTTTGCCGTACAGCGCACCGGGTTTGGCTTTATAGGCATCATTTATGGCGCACTGGCCGCCGCGGCCTTGATGATCTCGGCCAGCGGATTGCGCGAACGCAAGAATGTGATTGAAGCCAAGGGTGAAGAGAACCCGGCCAAATCGATCAAACTGGCATTCGCCAATAAAAAATTCGTCTACCTGTGCGTGATCTACTTCATTGTCAATATTTCGTTTGCCTTTGCCAAAACCCTGATGGCTTACTTCATCGAATACCAACTGGTGATGAAAGACATGATCCCGGTGGTGATGGGATTGATGCTGGTTTGTGTGACTATCTCTCTACCAATCTGGAAAAAAATTGCCGATAAATGGGATAAAGGACCGGCTTACGGCCTGGGTATGGGCATGGGTGCGGTGGCGCTGCTGACTTTGTTCTTCCTACCGAATGAACCAACCTTCTGGATCTATCCGATCATGGTACTGGCCGGTTTTGGTTTCGGCGCAAACTGGGTCTTCCCGTGGGCGATGATCGCGGATGTGTCTGATTATGACCGTGTTGAGACGGGTCAATTTCGCAGCGGCATCTACTACGGCGTGTGGGGGCTGGCGACCAAGATCTCCGAGGCGCTGGCGCTGGCCGGTGTGGGTTGGATGCTGACCGGATTTGGCTACGTGGCCAATGTTGCGCAAAGCAGCCAGGCGTTATTGGGAATCAGGCTGTTCTTCGGTATCGTGCCGGCGGTGTGTATTTTTGCCGCCCTGCCATTGTTGTTCAAGTATCCCATCACACGCAAGGGGCACGCCGAGGTGCGGGCCAGACTTGAGCAGATGGATGCAGAGACTGCAGAAAGTAAAGGTTAACTATGACCAAACCCATCCGTGTGGCGATTGTGGGCTGCGGCAGAATCGCTGACCTGCATCAATTGGGATATCGCGATTACCCTGACGCGGAACTGGCGGCGGTGTGCGACACCAACAAAGCCACAGCAAAAAAGCGCGCCAAAGAATGGGGCGTCGCCAAAGTTTACACAAATTACCAGCAGGTGCTTGAAGATAAAGAGATTGATGTGGTCGAACTGCTCACACCTCATCACCTGCATTGCCCGATGACGCTTGAAGCTTGCGCGGCCGGTAAACACATTTCGGTGCAGAAACCCATGGCGCTTTCGGCCTCAGAGGCGGATCAAATGATCGGGGCGGCGCAGCGGGCGGGCGTGATCTTGCGGGTATATGAGAATTTTGTGTATTACGCGCCGGCGGTGAAGGCCAAACAGATGATCGAGGCGGGCGAAATCGGTGAAGTGCGAGCGGTGAGGATGCATGTTTCCACCGGCAATTCGGCCAGTGCGTGGAAGGTGCCGCTTTCGGCGTGGCTGTGGCGGTTTAATGAAAAGCAGTGCGGCGGCGGACCGCTGGTGTTTGACCACGGCTTTCACCTGTTCTCGCTGGGTTATTACCTGGGCGGGCCGGTTGAAAAGGTGTTCGCCTGGATTGACAAGACGCCGGTCAAGGAAGCCGGAAACCTGGTGCAGATTGATGCGCCGGCGATGATCATGTTCAAGTACAAGGCGCCGCGCTGTTATGGCAATCTGGATATTGAGTACACGCCAAAAATGCATGTTGATTCGCAGTATTATGCCGATGACGACCGCATTGAGGTGATTGGCGAAAAGGGTATCTTGTTCATCAACCGTTACACGGCCAGAACGATTGACCTGCCCGAGTTGATGCTGTTTAAGGATGGCAAGACCACACCCGTCCCCGTGGAGGGGGTGGAGTGGCATGACAGCTTTATTGCGGCCACGCGCGACATGGTGCAGATGTTGAAGACAGGCAAGCAGCCGCGGTTGGACGGCCCCACCGGCAAGGCGGTTTTGCAGTTCACGTTGGCGGCGCTGCAATCCTCGGAGACGGGCAAAGAAGTCAGGCCGGAGGATGTGATTTAATGTAGGGGTAATTCATGAATTACCCTTACCCTATACGGGAGATGAAGACAAGAGCATCGAAAGGTGCTCTTTTTTGTTTAAATACTCCCTCTCCCCGGCCCTCTCCCGCCCGCGGGAGAGGGTGCCTGCAAAATTTTGTAGCATGTTATTCGTTTTTGTTTTTGAAAAAAATCAAAAACAAATAAAACGAATATTTTTGATCTCAAATTTGTCATAAATGCGTCATGATTCGTTTTTGTTTTTATGCACGAATATTTCATAACGGATTAGGCAAGGCCATAGCGGTTTCAATGCCAGGCAAGGGGATGATATATGAAGTTATTAAAGAGCAATGCATTAGAAAATATATTCTATAATTAGATTATAAACCCGTTGTCAAGTGGTTGGAAGGGTGGAAAGGGTTGTTTTAATAATGACAAATTGCTATACTGTTTTCATTAATGGTGGGAAATAGAAATGACAGGTTCATCATTCGAACCTTCTTGGCATACATTTAGGATATTCATAAAACAAAAAGTAAAGCAATCAATTTGGTGTCTGTTTGTTATCTTGGTGGGATAAGGATAAATATTATATTATGACAAATAACAATGATCAGAGTTCTGGAACTAAGGGATGTGGAATCATAGCTATCCTTACAATAATTACATCGATAATTACAATAGCTGTTTTTGGACTAATTGATTTGCCTCAAATATTGAAAGTGTTAAATATTAGTGAGTTTAACAATCTCATGACGCCAGTATCTGAAATAACAAGTGATGACTTTACGGCACCAGACACTAATCAACTATCAACAACTTCTTCATTAGTTTATGTGAATGATTATGTAATTCCAGGAAACACCAATCAAGGCATTGTTATTTCAATAATAAAATCAGGTAATTATAGATTGGAGTATAAGAGTGGTGCTTACAAAACAAACCCTGTAGATGATAATTCTTGGTTGACAGCCATATATGTGTTTCAAGGGACGAACCCTGCCTGGGCTGGAAGACTTTTAAGTAAGGCAGATGCAAATATTTTTGCCGATCATGGTTTAATAGGTTCTCAAAGTGAAGCAACCTCTTTAGCGTCTGGGGATTACACCCAAGCTTATTTTGAAGAAGGTGATTTTTTGACTCTTTTGGGAGCTGATTTTTCTGATTCATACTCCGACAATGTAGGAGAAGTTACTATTAGTTTGTTTGAAGTTAAATGATTATTCCCTTAATTTTTTTTAAAAATTTATACATAAAATAATTTTCGCAAGACAAAACCTTTTATGCCAATGTCAATTATTAAATTTAGATTTACTTGATGAATACTTCGCACACTACGAAGACAATAAAAGTTTATCGAAAATGTTTATGAGAATTGACCTGTAAGTATCAACGAAAATTAAAAGAAAATTTTAGTAAAACTTATTGCGAGTCATAATAAGCAAAGTTGAGGGATAATGACATTTATTTTATGTATTCCAACTAAAGACTATCTACCGGTTGAAGTTAAAACAACAAATGATCTCGCTGAACAAATTCTTGAAGAATTAGAATATCTGAAATTTGGCAAGAATAAATTATTCTCAACGAATGCGATCTCGTCGTGTATTAAACAAGCTTGTATCTATTACCGGGATGCAAAAAGCGTTAATTGGAGGTCATCAGGTTTACTTTATTATTATAGTTTTTTGAATTTAGCTAAAGCGTATCTAGGCGGTAAAAAGATGGTAACAAGTACAGAGTTAACAACAACTAAAATTCTTCATGGAATAACCGCTGACCCATTGCAAATTATTACAAACCTAATGGATTTTGAAATCAAGATTTATCCGCCAACTCAAAATAACAGCATTAATACATTTTCAAAGTTCTATGAGTCTGTAACAAAAAAGAGATGGCCATTTACTGGCAATATATTAATTCAAATCAAAGAAATAGTTGGATTTTCTTATGAAATCTCTCGTGAGTTTCAGTCCTTATTTAATATTTCACCGTGTGTAATACCAGTTAGATCAATGATAATTGATGATGGTAGATCGATGTGGCTTGATTTATTAATTCCTAGCTCCTATGATACGGTTTTTCAGTCGCAAATTATAAATATGCCTTTAGATAAAAAACAATTTCTTGAATTGTCTCATTTTGAAAAAGAACAGTGGCTATTATCACATGCACAAGTAACAAAATCATATTTAAGTGATTATGTGCTTAAAACGCACGAAATAAATTACACCCAAGATAATCGAGAAAAGGTTATTCAACAACATGTTAAAAAATGCAGAAATTATTTTTCAGATAATTACATTCCTATAGTCAATGAAATTGATAGTTATTCCCAATGGCTTTATTGTTCAAACCTTGATACAAATGGATTATCAATAAAATGGCATCCATTACTTACCGATTATTTAATTGCATTTTCTCTAAGTTCAATACTTAGATATCAACCCCATTTGGTTAATGATGAAACGAAAAGTTGTTTTGTGATGAAAGGTTGGTGTAATCAGTCTGCAATAACAGCCTTAAGATATTTTCTTATGCTTTTAACAAAGCCTTCTGAACGAATTATTAAATACTAAGTATATATTTTTTAATTAGTTACATGATGAAACTTATTAATGATTGATGGTGGTCAACGTCCCATTCACAATGACTAATTGATATGAATCCTTAATGGGACGTTTACACCACCCTATGATTAAACGATAGACCCCCGCTTTTATTTTGAGGTTTCAAAACCGCGGGGGTCTATATTTAACGTGTTTGTAAATTGCTATTGATGTTTGAATGGGGAGGGTCACGGACCCTCCCCCACGGTGTGTTATTTGATCGCCTGGGTGGGCAGGGTGATGGAGACGGTGACTTCGAGGCCGCCTTCGGGGCGGTTGGCGGCAGAAATCTCTCCGCGGCAGAAGCGGCATGAAATATTGACGATTAATAATCGCTAACAAAAGGGACTACTTATTAGTTGCATAGTACACTCCTTGGAGTTTTTCGAATAATCCAAAGATACACTTCTAATGTGCAGAAATTGTGCAGAAGACGTTGATGATTGTGCAAACCAAAATAGAAAATTTATGCATATTGAATGTCTTTATGTGCAGGTTTTATGGTTTAATCAGTTTCATGGATAACACACGATACGATTTGTTTATTGAGCGCTACCCTGAATTTCTAAAAACCCTGGAACTGGATGAACTGCGCAATCGCGATTACACGCGGCTCGAAAAGACAGGCCAGGTTTATCTGGATTACACCGGCGGGGGTTTATATGCGGAGTCGCAGGTTAAGACACATCAGAAGATGCTATTGGAGGGCGTGTTTGGCAATCCGCATTCAACAAACCCTTCATCACTGCATGCCACCGAGTTGGTAGAAAGCGCCCGCGATGCGGTCATGTCGTTTTTCAGAGCGGACCCCAGGGAGTATGTGGTGATCTTTACCTCGAATGCCAGCGGCGCACTTAAGCTGGTAGGAGAGTCATATCCGTTTACAAAAAACAGCCGCTACTTGTTAACTTTTGATAATCACAATTCGGTCAACGGCATTCGTGAATACGCCATGGCCAAGGGTGCAAGCGTCAAATACATTCCAGTGATGCCGCCTTTCATGCGGGTGGATGAAAGCAAGCTGCCCGGCTATCTGGATGGCGTCGATTCCACAGCCAATAACCTTTTTGCCTACCCGGCACAATCCAATTTTTCGGCTGTGCAGCATCCGCTTGAGTGGATTGCGTTAGCCCATCAAAAGGGCTGGGATGTGCTGTTGGATGCGGCGGCGTTTTCACCGACCAACCGTCTGGATTTGAGCCTGTATAAACCTGATTTTGTACCCATCTCGTTTTACAAAATGTTCGGCTATCCAACCGGGGTGGGGGCATTGATCGCCAGGCGCAAAGCACTCACCAAATTGCAGCGTCCGTGGTTTGCAGGGGGAACCATTACGGTGGCATCTGTGCAGGCTGAAAAGCACTACCTGGCCGAAGCGCCGATGGCTTTTGAAGACGGCACGCTTGATTATTTGAATATTCCGGCGGTTGAAATAGGGTTGAACCATTTGCAATCCATTGGCATGGAGAAGATTCATCAACGCGTCTTGTGTCTGACCGGATGGCTGATCCAAAATTTGCTGGAGGTTAAGCATGCCAACGGCACACCGCTGGTCAGATTCTACGGTCCGCTGGATACTGAAAATAGGGGCGGCGCACTGGCTATGAATTTTGTAGATGACGCCGGCCGGGTGGTGGATCACCGCTGGATTGAGGAACGTGCCAACACGGTGGATGTATCGCTGCGCACTGGCTGTTTTTGTAATCCTGGCGCAGGTGAACTAGCGCTAGGCATTTCGTCTTCGGAACTGACCTCCTGTTTCAATCAACCGGTGCATGAGCAGCGCCTGACTTATAACGAGTTCCGGCTTTGTATTGACGGCAAGGCGTCTGGTGCGGTGAGAGTTTCGGTGGGGTTGGTTAGTACCTTTGACGATGTTGAGGCATTTATCAGATTCGCACAGCATATGGTGAGATAAGCGGGGTATGGATTGAAGAAACTATCAGCATTCTTTTATCGTTTTTCAACCCTTTGGGTGGCACTGCTTGGTTTGGCGGTGTTTGTGGTCTTCAGCGTTTTGGTTCTGCCGGTTGAGTCTGCAAGGGCTGACGCATTTTCTCAGGGGATGGGTGGCCCAGACACCAGCTTCTTTTATACTGCGGACAGCCTGCTGCAAATGGCCGAAGTGTATGGCGAAGAAGGCCGGGCTGCATTCTTGAAAGCACGCTGGGGGTTTGATTTGGCATTTCCGTTGATCTTTACATTCTTCTTTATCACTTCGATCAGTTATCTATTTAAAAAAGGGTTGGCAGGTTCTCACTCATTACCGCTGGTGAATTTAATCCCGTTATTGGGGTTTGTTTTTGACCTGGCTGAAAACACGGCAACTTCGGTGGTGATGGCGGCATATCCGCTGCGTGATACCTGGGGACAGTTTTTGGCTCCAGTTTTCACCCCTGTGAAGTGGATTTTCGTGTCAATCAGCATGGTTTTATTGGTTATTGGGTTATTATTATGGTTGAAAAATGGAATAATGCGAAGCAAACTTATTAAAAAATAATATTGGTTGTCATCCAAATTTATCTGTTGAAAATTGTTATGGAACGCTAATGATGAATGCAGGGTAATTGGGCAATAATCCATAATCAGATTGAGATGAGTTGCGGATGATGGAATTTATTAACGATTTTTTATTTCAATATAAATACGTCTCTAAACTAGCATATGGGCTTCTATTTTTTTCGCTTGGATTTTCTGTTTTCTTGCATTCTCGCAATTTTTCGAGATTAATATTGGCAAAAAGTCTGCCGTGGTTGGGCGGATTTGGATTATTGACTGCATTGTATGAATGGTTGGAAGTAGTAATTCCCTTGCAGACTTTAGTTCATGGTTTGAGTGATCAAACAGTACTCTTAATTTTTCAACAACTGATTTTAGGGTTATCGCTGAGTTCGTTATTCCAGTTTGGAATTGAATTGCTGCGGCCATTCAGCTCGCAGTATCGGTGGGTAAGACTTGTGCCCACTTTTATTCTCATAATTTGGTTGTTTGGCCCATTTATAGTCGGATTTTCATTAATTCCTGATATCAAAGATTGGGTTTCTTTTACCGCCGGAACGGCTGCGCGATTTATTTGTCTTCCTGCTTCTGTGATTGCGACGGTCGGTTTGATTCATCAACAACGACGTCAAATCAAGCCAATGAAATTGCCATTTATTGATACGATGGTAAGGTTTGCCGCGGGCGGGCTTGCTGCTTATGGTTTATTTGGCGGTGTCTTTGGCCCAAAATCATTTTTAGAGCCGGGCTTATATCTAACGGAGGACTCTTTTATCCAATTCGTTGGGGTAACGCCACATTTTTTTATGTCAATCGCCGGCCTGGTTTTATTTTTCTCTTTCACCAGGCTGCTTGAGATCTTTGAAATTGAAACCGAGATCAAGGTGCGCAATATGGAAGCAGAGCAAGTGGTCAATAATGAACGCGAACGTATTGCCCGTGATTTACACGATGGTGCTTTACAACAGGTTTATGCCTCTGGACTACTGGCGCAATCCCTCAAAAAGCACACCAGGCCAGAAAACCATCAAGAGGTAGATCGGATAATCAACACGATCAACCAGGCGATTGAACAGCTTCGTGAGTTCTTGCCACATAAAAGAAGCGACGTCATTTCTGTGGATTTGGCTGGAGCGCTATTGCCAAAAATTGAAGAGGCAAAACAATACATTCAGGTGAAAACAACCCTGGCGGTTGAAAACCTGCCTCCATTTTCTGTCGATCAGGCACGGCATCTCACTGCGTTTTTGAATGAGGTTATGTCGAATGTAATCAGACACTCTAAATCTACCGAGATGGATATCAAAATCGTGTTTCATGACAATTTGCTTACATTGGAAGTTCGCGATTATGGTGAAGGTATTTCTCCGGCTGCAGAACAAGGGTACGGTTTGCGAAACATGCGTGAACGAGCGCGTCTTTTGGGAGCTGATCTGCAAATTGATTCAAAACGCCAACATGGAACAGTGGTAAAACTGGATTTGGTTGTACAGGAGGAAAAACTGTGACAATTAAAGTGCTTCTTGTTGACGATCATGCTGTGGTGCGCCTGGGGCTTAATACGCTGCTTTCAGATGAAAGAGAAATCATAATTGTGGGTGAGGCAGCCAATGCGGATCAGGCCATGAAACTGGTTGACCTATTAAAACCTGATGTGGTTATTCTGGATATTCAAATTCCGGGTAAGAATGGCATTGAAGTTTGCAAGAGTATTGTGAGTCAGTATCCAAATAGCAAAGTGGTGATGTTGACATCTCATACGAGTGACGAGTTTATCACCCAGGCTATTCGTGCCGGAGCTTCAGGGTACGTACTTAAGCAAGTAGGAAATGAAGAATTGCTAAGGGCGATCAAGGCCGCATATGCCGGTGAAATGGCATTTGATACGCAAACCACAACGCAAATGGTCAAAACGTATAAAAAGATGGAAAAGGAAGCCGAAGATAGCATTTTTGCGGATATTTCACAACGTGAACTACAAGTGATGGTTTTGGTGGCTGAAGGGCAAAGCAACAAAGAAATAGGGAAAAAGTTAAATTTGTCTGAGATCACAATCCGCAATTACGTTAGCAATATTTTATCAAAATTGAATTTTCGCAACCGAATTGATATCGCCCGGTTTGCAATCCAGCATCATCTTGAAGAAAAAGTGGATTAACGTAATCAGCATCCCTCACGGGATGCTGATTACGTCTCGACTACCACTAATGTTTTCTTTCTACCATTAAAGATGTGTTATCAACCAGTAAAAGATTTATTGCCTACCAATAAGCTGCTTTTCACACTGACTTCTTCTGAAACCATCTTCCGGGTTTCCAGGGGGCACCAATAAAATTGAAGAAGTAGCGATCCAAACCGTAGTAACCGGCAGTTTTCCAGGCGATGATGAGCAATACCTCAAGTACTAGTAAAACTGGCGCAGCGCCTATACTGCCTTCCAATAACAATCCCAAGTGCATTAAGCCACCAATAAAGGCAGTTATACCAACCATAAACCCGAGAATCAGTGCCAGCCCCACCATAAATTCACCAATGGCGATTAACTTGGCAAACCAAACGTAAGACTGTTGGTCTAACAAAAATTGGATGAAGTCACGGACCCAATCATAATAAATAACCGGACTTGCAGGTGCGAGCGGTATAGCAACTGAATTTGTCCAAAAAAGCCTTAATGCTTCTCCAGATTGCATCCATGCGGGTGAATTAAGCTTGGTAATACTGGCTGAAAGCCATTGAACACCAACAAAGACTCTAACGATTAACCATAACCATGAAAAATAGCTTTTATTAAATAACGCGTCAATAAATTTTGGATTTTCCATGTTGGCCAGCCCAATACGCTAATTATTTATTTGAATGCTTGCCGTAAAAATGAAAAGAGGTCGTGAATAATTGGATAGAGTGATATCAACCAGAAAGAATAAGTAAATTGCTACCTGATGAAGTAAAAGGATAAATTGGTAAAGGATGATGAATAAGGCAATTGATCAGATTTGTTGTTGTTGATACAACACGGACGGTGATATACACCGTCCGTGTTCTGTCTTCAACCATTAAAGGGATACCGATAAAAAAGTAATTCTATTGCTACATCTATCTTAGCTGTTATGATGAAAAATGATAGAGACGATTGAACCTGTTGAGACAGGTTAAAAAGACCCTATATTTCTTGTTGAATACAAAAGATGGATGGCTTTGTAAGCCGTCCATCTTTTTTCATCGATTATTGATGTTTCAGTAGTGTGTTGGTTTAGGCTTTCTTCTTTTGGAACCACAGGCCGGGTTTCCAGGGGGCACCGATATATTTGAAGACAAAGCGGTCTAAACCGTAGTAACCGGCGGTTTTCCATGCGATCAACAAGAGGATTTGGAGAACAAGCATGACTGGCCCAGAGCTTAGGCTGCCTGCAAGCAGGAAGCTGAAGTTCATCAATCCGCCAAAGAAAGCTGCCAAGCCGACAAAAATACCGAGAATGAGGGCAAGACCAACCAGTACTTCTCCAACGGCGATCAATTTTCCAAACCACACATGCGATTCGCTATCCAATAAAGACTGGATGAAGGCGCGATACCAATCATAATTGATGGGAGCTCTGGCGGGGGCTTCAGGGATCATGACGGCGCGCGACCAATACCCTTTGATGGCTTCACCTGTTTGCATCCATGCAGGATCTTCAATTTTGTTAAGACCGGAAGTGATCCACTGCCAACCGATGTAAACGCGAACGATCAGCCACAACCAGGCAAATTTCGTGCTATTAAAGAGCGCCTTAAAGAATGGGGCATCTTCCATGTGTGTTTCACCGAACAAAACGTTTTTCATGCTGCTCCTTTTTCTATCATAATATTTTGGTAATGATGTCTTGGTTAATCTAGATAAATTATACCTAAATTATCATATAATTTCAATAATGAATGTCATAACAAATAAGATGAATAATGTCATAAATATCTTAAATATGGAAACGCTTTTCATAACAGAATGGGTAATTCAATAAATTCTTGCGTCTCTAAAATCAGCTAATGTAGACCTCAGCCCACATCGTAATGAGAGATGAAATTGGCAATTCAAGTTTTTGTTTAAAGGAGAGTAATATTTATCAATTTACCCCAAGACACACCGGGAATCATAAAAAAGAAGACTCCTGGTTTTCTTAATACCTTATTAACGAAGATGATTACCGCGTAGTTCGGTGCGCCGGTTCCAGGTTTTGAGGTGGCTGACGCATTTGATTTTGCGTAATACTCCGCCAGCTTACTACGGCGATCGAAAAATTTTAGATACAAAAAACAGCGTGATTGATTGAGCCACGCTGTTTAATATTATTGGTTTTGGTAATGATTTAGTATGCAGGGATTTCTACCTGGCTGCCTGCATTCTCAGTCACGTAGTAAGGCAGCCAACCCACGCCGTAGAGTTCTGAGTAGATATCACTCTTGGTTGGTTTGATTGAGATTTCGCTGGTCTTGGCTGCCACCTCTGACCATTTTTCAGAGACATCTTTCACAGTTTTTTCTTTTTGAAGCAGAAGTGCTTTCATCTGGTCATTAAGAGCCTCAAGATCCTGTTCTTCAGCTTGTTTTCTGTCTTTGGCAGCAGTAGACATGCGCACTTTTGACATGGTGCTTGAAAGGCTGCGTTTTTTGCCGGTAAGCATTCCCAGCAGCGCACCGCCACCAGTGGCCAGGCTTTCAAGGTTGCGTTGGTTGACTGCGTTCTGGGCTGCTTTAACATCCAGTTCCTGGGCGTCAATCTTGCGTTGTAATGCTGCAATTTTGGTTTCCAGTGTGGAGGTTACTTTTTCAATTTCAGCAGCCATCATTTCGTTAGCAGCCTCGGTGCAGCGTGTATGGAAGTCTGCCTGAGTCATATCGGGAGTGGCATAAATTTTCAAAGTTGTGTTAGATCGTAATTTTACCGAACCGGTACGATAGATCCATTCGAGAAAATCTTTTTGCGTATCGGCTGTCTTTTTGGCATCACCAAGCCAGCCGGGTACAGCATGGAACTGTGCATTGGGCATGGGCTGAGATTCCAATTTCTGGAGATCGAACGCATCGATGGTGTTGTTTTCCCATTTGACCAGGCCTGAACCGATGGAATCCAGTATGGCAGCTATCTTTTTCGAGTTTTCAAGATTGTATTGGCGAGATAGGTAGCGCACCTCGGCTTGCAGCAGCAAGGCGGCTTTATAAACCAATCCTTTGGCGCTCAAACCGGCAGGCAGATTGGCGGCACTGGCTGCCTCGCTAAAGCCTTTGCTGGCAGGCACAAAATATTCGTCAATCCTGCCTGGCACAGCGGGGCGGCTGGTGGTTGCAGCGGTGGATTTTGAAACTGCGGTGGCGGGTTTTGCGACGCTTGAATCCGTGGAGGCAGCGGTTGTTGCTGGTGATTTCTTGCCGTTATCGACGCCAACCAGCTTGTTGGCTGCCGGAATCTGGTCGCGGGTCATGGGTCCGGCCAGAAAGTTGAGCGCCCAACGGGTGGTAAAGATAACAGGGGCAGGTTTGTAAATGCTGTGGAATAGGAAAGCTCTTTTCTGCAAACCCGAGATCAATTTGTCAAAGGTAGCCACGCTGGTGTTGCCGCCGGCTGAAGTGAGACCGTCAAGCAAGCGTTGTTTATCCTGGTCGGTCTGCAAACGGCCGATCATCCAGGTGCCGGCGTTGGAAAGCGCTTTGTAGTCCACATCCACCGGGTTCTGGGTGGCCAACACCAAACCGATGCCAAAAGCACGCGCCTGTTTGAGCATGCGCATCATCACGGTCTTGGAGGCCGGATTGGCGACCGGGGGCAGGTAGCCCATAATCTCATCGAAATAAACCAGCGCCCTTAGGTTTCCTGTGCCGCGCTGGCTGCGCATCCACGATTCTATGGCGGCGAAAAGCAAGGTGACGAAAAACATGCGCTCGTTTTCGCTCAAATGCGCAAGATAGAAGATCGAATGGCGCGGTTTGCCAGATTTTGGATAAAGCAGTTCGGCGATATCCAGGGTTTGACCCTGCTGCCAGACCTGAAAAGAAGGGGCTGCCAAAAAGTTATTTAGCAGGATGGCGAGTGAAAAGCGTTCTTTCTCGGGGAAGAAAGATTCCATTGGGAAAGCGCCAAGTCTTTCCATGGGTGGATTTTGCACCTGCAATATGAGATCGGTGAGGGTGAGCGATTGTTTATTGACCCAGGCGGTTTCGATCAAATTTGAAAGCAGAATGTGTTCTCTTGAGCGCAGGGGATCAATGTCGCTGAGTCCGATTAAGCCCAAGAGGGCAGTCACGGTGCTCGATATCCGTTCACGCAGCATTTCGGAGTTGGATTCCCAATCAAGGTCTGGGGACTGAAAAGAGGAAAGAATATTGACAGACACGCCAGAAGAGGAACCTGGTGTGAAAATGGCGAAATCTGTCTTGTCGCCGAGCGCTTTGAGTTGCTCAGGTCCATAACCGGTGTCAGCCAGACCTTTCTTCCATTTTTCTGCGGTTTCAGCGGAGGATTGTTCAATGGTTTTACCGCTCTGGCGCGCGACCTCGGGGTCAATCCAGGGTTCAAAATCCGTGGGCAGCAGAGAGGGGAAGTGCAGTACCAGATTGGTCAGATCGCCCTTGGGGTCGATGATGATGGCCGGGATGCCGTGCAGGGCGGCTTCTTCCAACAAACCGATGCATAGACCGGTCTTGCCTGAACCGGTCATGCCGGTGACCACGGCATGCGTGGTTAAGTTGGATGGATCCAGTAAAACCTGTTCAGATGAGGGGGCATTGGTTTTAAGATCAAAGAGTTTGCCGAGATAGTAACCTGGATTGGAGGGCGCCATTTATCACCTCTAGTAGAATTTTCTTTTGTTTAGATTATAGACCATCCTGCGCCGAAGCACCATTCTAAACTTTGGCCTCAATCTTGTATCTACTTATTTGAACGTTATGCATTATGGAATCATCAAAAATTGCCCGATCTCGACGCGAGGATAGACGATTGTTTGACATCAATTTATTCCCCATAAATCTTGAACAAGGTGTGGATCAAAATTCCCTGCCGGGTTTGGCCGCTTTAACGCCTCCCCGGAAAACTGCGCGCGGCCGTGAAAATGATGTGGTCATTGCATTCATCCAGATCAGCGGCACTTCAGCCATCGCGGTTGAGAGTTTGAATGGCTGGCTGTCGAAGAAACTTGAGGGATATTATCAAACCGCGGGAACCGTCACTTTTGCCATGAAAACCCTGGTGGAAGCTTTGAATTCCGATTTATTGGACCGAAACTTGAAACGGGTTAAAGAGGGTATTCGCATGTCTGGGTCGCTCAACCTGGTGGTGCTCAAGCGAAACTCAATCTATCTTGTGAATATCGGTACGGCCATGGCCTGGTTTGCAGGCAGGACAGACACGCTTGAATTTGCTGATGCTGATAATCAAGGTCGTGGTTTAGGTGTGGATCAAAACCTCGCTTGCAGATTCTCGACTTGTGAAATCACTGAAAACGATACGCTGACCTTTGCATGCCAACCCCCCGAAATTTGGAAAGCTGATACCTTTGCAGGTTGCAACACACTGACCAATGAAGCGGTCAGCAGGCGCATCTACAACCAGATGGGGTCTGAGTTGAAAGCCATTTTTATCCGCTTTACCGTTGGCAAGGGTCAAATCAAACTGGATTCACTCCCCGGACGAAATACTGCCAAAGTGAATATTGAAAAGGATAGCGCAGAGGTCATTGAACCTGAAATACAGGTTGAACCAACGCTGCCTGCTGCTCTTGTTGAACCATTAATGCCTGCCATAGCTGAGCCGGTACCTGCGGTTGAGTGGAGCATGCCACCCCCTGAAAACGATCAGGTTTATAGTCAGAGCTCCACGCTGGAGGTCTCGGATGAAGATAATTTTGACCCTTCAACGCAGCCTGTGCAGTTTGAAGAAAGCCAATCTGGCCAACCTCCTGTTAGCTTGACGCTCAGGCGCCGGTCGGGAACGCATCAACAACATGCGAAAACCAAAGCGCCGAAACATGAAGGGCCATCAGGAGCACAGGTGGCGGCAGGCAAGGTCACTCAGGGCATGGTCTCAGGCGCAAAGGTGCTCGGGTCTTCAGTGTCGAGTTTCACTCAAAAGGTGCTTCCCGTATTGGCAGATGAACCTTTAAAACTTAGTCGCGGTACATTGATTGCAATTGCCATCGCCGTTCCCATGCTGATTGTGATACTGGCTGGTGCGATTTATGCAAGTTCGGGCAAGAGTAAACAATTCAATCAAAATTTAATTCTGGCGCAGCAATATGCCATGCAGGCTGAGCTGCAGGTCAACGATCCGCCTGTCTACCTGGCCAGTTTGCAGCAATCCATGTTTTGGCTGGATAAGGCCGAAACGTATGGACAGACTGATTCTTCGGCGTCTTTGCGGGTAAAAGTGCAAGCTGAGCTGGATATTCTGCAGGGGGTGCAGCGTCTTGAAATGGTTGAGGTCATCCCCGGTGGTCTGCCGGCAGGTTCTGTGGTCACCCAAATCGTGGCGACCGCCACCGATCTTTATCTGCTGGATGGCACCAGCGGTACGGTTAAACGCTATTCAATGGGCAGTTCCGGTTACCAACTGGACGAAGCTTTTAATTGCGGCCCTGATGAGAAGAATCCGCTGAACAATCTTGGGAAACTGGTGGATATGGTGCCTGTGGATGTGAATAACACCTTCAAGGCCACCATCCTGGCCGTGGATGCTTCAGGCAACACCGAATTTTGTGTACCCGGCACAGCAGGCATTACGAGCTCGTTAACTCAGCCTGATCAGGGTTGGAAGAGCCTGAAAGCCATCTCACTCTATAATAATTATTTATATGTACTGGATATTGCCGGCAATGCGGTTTACCGTTATGCAGGCAACGGTATCCAATTTGAAAATAAACCTACGCTTTACTTTGATAACCAAATTCCGGCGCTGACCGAAGCAATTGATATTGAGGTCAACGGTGATGAGTTATATATTTTGCGCAGCAACGGACAGATGGTGGAATGCACCTACAGCCACATGAAAGACTACAAACTGACCGAATGTCAAGACCCCGCACCGTATGGAGATATGCGCACTGGTCAGAATCCTGCGGCCATCAACTTCCCTGAAGCGAAATTCGTTCAAATGCGCATGACGGCAGCACCAGACTCTTCGATTTACCTGTTAGACGCCGGCGGAAAAGCCATGTACCACTTCAGCCTGCAGCGCAATCTGCAAAAAATCCTGCATCCTCGCTTCCTGGACGGCGTGAATCTTGATCGCGTTGCCCCCACAGCGGTGGCAGTCTCTTCAGCGAGAATCGTCTTTTTGGCTTTTGGCAGCCAGATATATTTTGCGCCTCTGCCTTAGGCAGGGTTTATTGAAAGGACTTATATGTCCATTTGGGAGCAGATCGACCAGCCCACACTATTGATCAATGAAACTGTTGCGCGTGCCAATATAGCATGCATGCTGCAGCGCGCTCAAAGTAAAGGTGTTGCTTTTAGGCCGCATTTCAAGACTCACCAATCTGCGCAAATCGGCGAGTGGTTTCGCGACCTGGGGGTCGAAAAGATTACCGTTTCTTCTGTTGAGATGGCTGAATACTTTGCTGATCATGGTTGGAAAGATATTTTGATTGCCTTCTCCATGAATCCGCGCCAGACCAAACGCATCAATGCGCTGGCCAGACGGGTTCACCTTGGCATTTTGATTGAAAATATGGATGTATTGCCGCCGATCTATTTATTTGGAGTGGAACCGCTGGATGTGTGGATTAAAGTTGATGCTGGCAGCCGCCGCACGGGTGTAGACTGGCAAGATAAAAAGGGGATTCATGAGCTCTGTGAGGTGGTTAATCGGATTCCGCGGCTAAGGCTGACGGGACTGCTAACTCACTCAGGGCATTCTTACCATGCTGGTAGTCTAAAGAAGGTAAATAAAATCTTCCGTGAAGGCGTGGACCGCTTGAATCAACTACGGGATGAACTGGAGGCAGCGGGACACAGCGGTTTGAAGGTTTCGGTGGGTGATACGCTAGGTTGTTCGCTGTGTGAAGATTGGTCGGGCATTGACGAGGTCAGACCCGGCAATTTTGTGCTCTATGACGCCCAACAAGCCAAAGAGGGTTCTTGCAAGGTTGAAGACATTAGCGTCGCCCTGGCCTGCCCGGTGGTGGCAAAACACCCTGAAAGACGAGAGGTGGTGGTATACGGCGGAGCGATCCATTTGTCGAAGGATAATCTTGAAGTAGACGGAAAGCTATCTTATGGTCTGCCTGCGCTGCCGAGTGGAGAAGGTTGGGGGGCACCCATCCCGCACGCCAGGGTAGACAGACTCTCTCAGGAACACGGCATTTTGTGGATACCCGGACCCGAGTTTGAGCAGATCGCGATAGGAGACCTTGTTTTCGTGTTACCGGCTCATTCGTGTTTGACTGTGCAGGCAATGGGTGATTATCTGAGCTTATCAGGCGAAAAGATAAGTACTTTCAACAAAAAAGCGGAATGACCCTTATCCGCTGATGAGGGTGATGGGCACGGTTGAAAACGTGACCAGAAAGATGATCAGCGTAATAACGCCTAATAGTTTTCGGGGGCGATCCAGTTCGGTGATCTGGTCTCTGGGTTCGGCATAAACCCTACCGAACAAAAATATGATTCCAGCCCACAACCACCAGCCAGACCAAAAAAATCCCAGACCGGCAAGCGCCGCGATGATGAAAGGCAGCATTTGAGCTGCTTTTTTCTTACCAAAAAGCAGGTAAAAAACGTGGCCGCCATCCAGTTGACCAGCGGGGATCAGGTTGAGTGAAGTGATCAACAATCCAGCCCAGCCTGCCCAGGCGACGGGGTGGATCATCACATCCAGACCGCCAAGGGGGGAGGGATGCGCGGTAAGGAGATATTTGATCCAGTAAAGCCAGGGTTCGGTGTCTCCGTAACTGAGGGGCTGCGGCAAAAGCTGCCCGAAGCGCAGATACTTTAAGACGAGGTAGGTGATTGAATTGCCTTCAATTTGGAAACCCTGACCGGCGCCCAAGACGGTCGGAATCCTGTCTAAATTTGAGAGGGATAGCCCGATCATGATGACTACGATTGAGACGATGTAACCGGCAATGGGGCCAGCAACGGCGATATCCATCAAGGTGCGTTTGTTCTTGGGGGCTTCTTTCATGCTGATGAATGCGCCCATGGTGCCAAAGTAGCTGAAAGGCAGGGGGATGAAGAATGGCAGAGTCACATTGCTGCCGTGGGCGCGTCCGGCAAGGTAATGGCCAAATTCATGGGTGCCTAAAATGGCCAGAAAACTGACAGCAAAAGGCCAACCCGTTTTAAGGATCAGTAAAAACGCCTGAAAAGGGTCGCTCGGGAGGGATTCCATGTTGTACAAGGCTCCCGATGCGATCACACTGATTAAGGTTAAGATGAACATGATCAGATTAATGAGCGGACGATTGGATTTTGGTTCCGGTGCGGATTTCACGATCAAAATGATTTGCTGACCGTCTTCCACGCGGAAGAGGGGAGTTAAGCCCAGCGGTAACAATGATGCTGCCAGTTGGTCGTAAGCCTGCGCGGAATCTGGTGCGATCAGGCGTCCGCGGTAGCGCATGAGGTAGGGTTCTTTGGCTGAGCCGATGGTGAAATCTTCGATGGCGAAGATGCGTTTTATGTAGCTATCCCAAACTGTGTAATCAGGCGTGTTATCCATGGTTCTCCAGAGGTATCGACTAAATAGGAGTAAAGGATACTCTGGCGAAAGGTTTTTTGCAAGAGAGATATATGAATACCGGGAATCTGCAACTTTGAGATTCCCGGTATCTGGGGGGTAACATGGAAATTCTTGTTTTCTGGCTCGACAAATTGTGTTGTTTCAAGTAAAAGACCAACGATTATTCAACGGTGGCGATAAAGAGTTAATTTACCCCTAGACACCGGGGATTACGTGCAAATTCCCGGTGTACTTTTTAAAACAGGAAAGGAAGCAAGGCGGAGACAGTTGGTGCGAGGGCAAAAAAGCCAAAGGCGGCCAAGATGCCCAAAACGATGCCGGCTAAAACATCAGAGAAATAGTGAACGCCCATGGCCACTCTTGCCAGACTGACCAATGGTGCCCAAATGATCAAGGCAATCGCAAACCACCACGGACCGAGTAACGCGGCCAGGGTAGCCAGCATGGCGGTACGGGCGGCATGGCCTGAGGGGAAGGAGTGCGGATCGCTTTTGCGGTAAATGGCACCCCAATCGCCTTCTGGACGGCGGCGTTTGATGCTGAATTTGATGATTATGACTAACACTGCCAGGGCGATGGTACTGGCGGCCATCACCGCCACGGTGTAGTGCCACGCGTCTTGCCTGATTAACCAGACCGCTAACAAGACGGCCAGAATGAACCATGAATCACCCGAATGGGCAAAAAATATGCCCGCGGGGCGAATCTTGTTGCCCGATTCTTTGAGGCGCAAGGCGGAAGTAATTTTCTCGTCAAGCGAGATGATGTTTTTCCAAAGCATGGGGTCTATTTTACCTCAAGAGATCTGCTTGAACCATTTCAAACTGGAAGGGTTTATCCACATCCATGCCGACTTCAGCGAAGGGCACACGCACAGCCTTGCCGGTGATGCCCAGGCGCGCGCAGACGCGAGTGGCTACCTGGTCCAGGTCGAGGAACCCCAATACAAGCCCCAACAGACTGTCGATGCCTATCATCCCGGCTTGCTTGAGCGGATTCTTGCGTGATTTGATCAGTTCCTGCCAGAGTGCATCCGGCTGCAGCACGGCTTTCTTACTGAAAGCGTTGAGGTCTCCTCCGCAAACTTCCTCTTTTTTTACTTTGATGTAAGTGCGTTTTGAACCTGGAAAACGTTTTTCCATCACGGCACGTTCAACCACGCCGTAGTAAATATCAACTTCAGCTTTTTGATAAATAGAAACCAGGTGTTCGATGATTTCGGTTGTAATCGCCGGGATATCCGCGGAGAATGAGACCACATGCGTTTCGTTGGGATGGATTTCTTCCAATTTTTGTGAGGCGCGCTGAATGTTGCCAATTAAAGTGCCTTCATCCGGCAAGGTGACGAGCGGTTTGCTGCATTGTATTAAAGAGGCATCTTCAATGCCTATCAACACCACAGTGTCTATGGATTTGGCAGCCGAGATGGCATCCAGCACCCACTGCACCATGGGTTTGCCCGCAATGGGCAGCATGGATTTCAATCCGCCGTCGGTCAAGGCACTTAAAGGGTCATCGGTGGATTTGCCACCAGCAAGCACTATGGCATCCATATTTAAAATGCCTGTACTTGTGGTCTGAAGGGCACGGCTTTGATGGCGGCTTCCATATCGGCAAAGTAATCATCTGGCTGTGCATAATCGACAGCTTGTTTGCGTCCGAGTGCTGCCACGATGGCAGCTTCCATCATATTGGTGCCAAACGAACGGCCATCCAGCACGGGAGTAGTGGTGATGAGATATTTTATACCGGCGTTTTTGAAGAATTCTTTATCGGCTGGCGTGGTGGTGTTGGTGACGATGACCCGACCGGGAAGCTGCTCGGGCATGTATCGCCACAGGTAGTGGCAGTCCCCGGCGACGACGGTGGACCAATTGAATTCTTTCTCAAATTTAGGCTCACGTTGATTTTGTTTTTCACCGGTGGGGTAAATCCAACTAAAGGGGGCACGGCTCATCACCGGCAGTAAAGCTGCTGCCATATTTCGAACAGCACGTTCAGATCTTAATGGAATGGACATGCCCATGGCGAACATCAAGTCGCCAAAGATACATTCATAACCGGCATCCAGGAAGGCGCTGGCGGTACCCCAACGATCAAGCGCAACGGCCACCAGAGCGCGTTTTTCTTTGACGTAGCCGTTCAGGTCTTCATCTATAACCCTGGTGACCTGTTTTTCGAGAGTCATCTTCAAACCGGTGCCATCCACCACGGGGGTGGTCTTCACATATTTGATCAGGGATTGGACGGAATGCATGGTGGACCACTTGTCTTCTATCATGATGCCCAGCACTGCGCCGCCCACGCCGAAGGCATCCACTTTGCCATCCAGTTCACCGTAAAGTCGGGCGGCTTTTTCCATGTCGCCATCGGTGCCTATACGTTCAAGAGAGACAGTCTCTCCTAACAAGTTGATTTCCACTTTTTTATCGCGGGCTGAGGATCCGATGCTGATACTGACGGCACGCTTCATTGACAACTCCTTGATACAGTTCTATGGTCTGCTAATAACGATTAGAAAAAGAAGGGCTTTTGTTGTTTACACAATCTACCGACACAAAGGAAAACCCTTAAAATGGGAAAAAGTAATGACAATGAGAAGATTAATTGTGAAGTTGATATTACTATAATTTGAAAAATCTTGCATCTTTGTGAAATAAAAATCAGCAGCAGTTGTATGGTGCGCCAGGATATGTCTTTTTACGGTATCTTCATACCAAAGAAGTTTACCCATCGTCCCTGTTTTTTGGTGGCGACCCATCAACAATAAAATAAGGGCGGGTTCAGCGTACGAACCCACCCAACGAATTATTTCTGCCATTGTAGAAGCAATATTAGGTTACTGAAGGTGCCAGCGCTTGACGGCTGATTCAATGATCTTGCGGATGATATCCGTGAAGGTGTAGCCGGCAGCGTAGGCTGCATAGATTAAGGAAGCCTGTTTGGGGTCAGGGTACATCAGGGGGATAGGATTGACCTCAAGGATGTAGGGATTACCAGCGGTATCAAGGCGCATGTCCATGCGGCAGACGTCTTCAAGGTTGAGTACCTTTTTGGCGCGCAGGGCTAGGTTTTGAAACTCTTTGGTCTGTATATATGAAAGATCGGCTGGGCAGACGCGGTAAACCTCACTGGCGAAATCTTCTTTCTGTGAATTGGAGTAATACCCCGTCGGTGAGAAGATTTCAACGATGGGCAGCGCTTCTTCACCTAATATGCCGATGGTAAACTCGCGGCCTTCGATATATTCTTCAACTAGAACGAGGGTGTGAAGGGTATCGATGACCCACGCAACCTGATTCACCAACTCGTCAAAATTATTGACGATGGCCGACTCGTTAATTCCTATTGAAGAGCCTTCAAAAGCCGGTTTGACAAACATTGGGTAGCGCAGATTGTTTTCGGGGATGTTTTTGGCGTCTTCCACCACCATATACCTGGCGGTTGGCAAGTCAGCCAGGTTGAACTGGCTCTTGGCAATATGCTTGTTGTGTGAGAGCATCATGCCTAATACTCCAGCGCAGGTATACGGGATGTGCAGCATATCCAGCATGGCTGGCATCAGGGCTTCGCGAGAATTGCCATAATGACCTTCTGATGAGTTGAAACAGAGATCAGGGCCAAATGTTTTTAAATCTTCTATTGAATTAATTACACCAGGGAAATATTTTGAATCGTGTCCGAGTTCGGCCAAAGCGTCGAGAGTGGCCTCTACGGTTTTTAAGTCGTCTAGGTCGTCCCATCGCCCGGGAGGATCGTCAGGTGAAACAGGTGCATCTTCTTTAATGTTCGCCAGTACAGCTATTTTCATCTTTGGGTGTTTCTCCTGTTTCCTAAAATTAAACGAGTTTGATTATAATTACTATTGAATAAACAACAAGAGGTCAATATTCGAAGAATTTCGATGAAGTATTGAGATTTCTGCTTTAGTAAAGATTATGTGTACTAAATTACCGTCACTCCCGTGACATTTGACCCGTTGAATGATATAAAAAGAAGTCGAATAATAAAGAACATTGTCAACAAGTGTAAGTCTAAAACTCTGCGAGGAGGAAATCCATGTGGTATGTCTTGATCTCTGTGGGGATTCTAGCATGCGCGATTCTGGCTATCTCAGCAAAAAGATTGTTGATCTCCGCTATCTGGCTGGCTGTAACCAGTGCTCTGGTGGCTCTCATGCTCTTTTTGCTGGGTGCGCCTCAAATCGCGGTGATTGAGTTAAGCGTCGGCGCTGGCTTGGTCACCGTTTTATTTGTATTTGCCATTAATATTTCTGGCGAAGAAGTAATGGGGCTGCGTTCTGCTTTGCCCTTGCCGTTGGTTTGGACGAGCATTGTGTTGGCTGCCGGTTTGGTCATCTTTTTCATCGTCCGTTCATTGGGTTTTGTCCAATTCCCGGATGTATCAGGCGGGTTTGGGGCTGGTGTCTTGTGGCAGGAACGCTATCTTGATTTTCTGCTTCAGGTGGTTTTGATCCTGGCAGGTGTGCTGGGTGTGATCGGTTTGCTCACGCACTCTAAAGATGCTCATATTGCGGAGGACAAAGCATGAATCTTCCCATCCCATTCATCGTGCTGCTTGCGGTCTTATCTCTGGCTGGAACAGGTTTCTACTGCCTGCTCTTCACGCGCAACCTGATCAAGGTTGTGGTAGCCCTGCAGTTGATAGTCAAAGGTGTTGTTCTGGCTTTTGTGTTAGCCGGACATCTGGTGCAAAATGTAAGCCTTGCGCAAACCATGGCGATCACTGTGATTGTGGCAGATACCATTGTGGCAGTGATTGGTCTGGCTTTGGCGGTGCAGATTCGTCTGCACACCGGCAGCCTGGATCTCAAAGAACTTTCCAATTTGAAGAGGTAAACCATGATCACCATTCTGATTGCATGTTCCATTGGTTTACCCTGGATAGGAGCCCTGCTGGTTTGGCTGATTGGCGATAAACGCGAAAAAGCCCAACACTGGTTATCCATCCTCTTTTCTGTAGCCGCCGGTGCTGCCGCCGTAATAATGCTCTGGCACACTTCAGGTGAAGCCGGATTGACTCTCAAGATGGGCGGGGTTTTCGGCGATTTTACCTTCATCCCTGATGGTCTGGGGGTCTTTCTCAGTGTCATCGCCACCGTGATCGGTTCTCTGGCCGTGATCTTCTCTACAAGCTACATGAAGGGTGAAACTCAACTAGGCCGTTATTATGCCTTTGTGCTTTTCTTCATCGGTGCCATGGTGGGGTTGGTTCTGACCAGCAACATCATGCTCATGTTCTTCTTTTGGGAAATCACAGCGTTGTGTTCTTACGCATTGATTGCCTTCCACAACGACGACCCCAAAGCAGTTAAGGGCGGTGTTAAGGCTTTGATCATCACGTCCATCGGCGGTGTGGGTTTACTGCTTGGCGCGTTGATCTTATATGCCTACACTGGCTCGTTTGATATTCGTGTGTTTATCGCTGCTCCTTCTGCTGTTCCGGCGGGAATGCTGGCTGTTCTGGCTTTTGGATTTTTGATCGCTGCAGCGGCAAAATCAGCACAGTTTCCGTTTCAAACCTGGCTGCCCGACGCCATGGAAGCACCGTCTCCCATCAGCGCCTTGATCCATGCAGCCACGATGGTTAATGCAGGTGTTTACCTGCTGGCAAGATTCTACCCGGCATTCAAAGATGTTCTCTACTGGCGTGAAGCAGTCATGATCGTTGGGATGCTTTCAGCATTACTCGCGGCCATTATGGCGCTAACCTCCACGGATCTTAAGCGCGTGCTGGCTTATTCAACCGTCAGCCAGTTGGGCTACATGGTTTACGCAGTAGGCGCTGGCGGAGTGTTTGCCAGCCAATTTCATCTTTTCAGTCATTCCATCTTCAAGGCGCTGCTCTTTTTAGCGGCAGGCGCAGTGATTCATTCTGTCGGCACCCGCGATATGACAAAAATGGGCGGCGTGGGCAAGCATATGCCCTTTGTCAAATGGGTCTTTATCATCGGTGCTCTGGCGCTTGCCGGAATCCCCATCTTGAATGGTTTCTGGAGTAAGGAAGTTGTGCTCGAAGCCGGGCTGGCAGGCGGACCGAGCTGGATTTATGGCATCATGGTTCTGGTGGCAGGTATGACCGCGCTGTATACCATCCGCTGCGTATGGTTGGTCTTCTTTGGCGAGGCGCGCTCAGATTATCATGCGCACAAAGTGGAACTGGCCATGAAAGTGGCTTTGGCTCCTCTGGCGCTGGGTGCCCTGGTTTCATGGCTGGCTGTCGGACCCTTCTCCAAAATATTGGGTAAAGCCTCACTTCCGCAGCACCACATCAAATCACTGAGTATCCCCGAATTAATCCATGAGGTGCTTAAACTTCCAACCTTGATTGCCTTGGTCGCCATTGCTATCGGCGTAATTTTCTGGCTGCTGCGCTCGAAACTCGAAGGTTTTGTTGAAGGGCTAAAAAGCTTCCAATGGGCAGCAGATCACAGCTTTGGATTTGAAGCCGTCAACAGTGCCGTGGTGCGCATGACCAACAGTCTGGCTGAAACCCTTCGCAACACCCAAACAGGTCTCTTAAACTGGAACGTGTTGGGGATTCTAGCTGCTCTGATCATTCTCGTTGCAGCAATTACATTGGGAGCCTGACATGACTGATCAACCTCTTTTTCTCAGCTTACTTTTACTGCCTTTTTTGGCTGCTCCCTTGATCTATTTGCTCGGCAGACTTTCTGTGCGCAAAGGTCAAGTGTTAGGAATGAATGTCGCGCGCGCGCTCACCCTGGCTGTTTTATTGGCCGAGATCGTGCTGCTGGTGTTGACCGTTAGAAGCGCAATGGGCGGCAGCAGCGTTCAGATATTGGTCGGGCTTCAAGCGTTGCGTTTTGACGGCATCGGCCTGATATTGACTGCTCTCGTGCTGGTTTTGGGCGCGTGTGTCACCCTCTTCTCCTTCCCTTATATGAGTAAAGAAAAAGGTGAAGAAAAATTCTATGCGCTCTTGATGATGACCATCGGCTCTATCATTGGTCTCGGTTTCTCTTATGATCTCTTCAACTTGTGGATCTGGTTTGAAGCCATGGCCCTCAGCACCTATTTTTTGGTTGCTTTTTATAACGAACAATCTGCTTCACTCGAAGCCGGTATCAAATATTTGGTGCAATCCTCTATTGGGTCTGCGCTGGTTCTATTTGGCATCGCTGCCATCTTCGCTGCCCAGGGCACTGTCAGCCTTGACGACATCTGGATACAAGCTGGTCAACTTGGAACTCTTGGCTCGCTTGGGATGGTGCTTATGATCATCGGTTTTGGGGTCAAGGCTGCGTTTGTTCCGATGCACACCTGGCTGCCTGATGCACATTCACAAGCTCCCTCCGGCATCAGCGCGATGCTTTCAGGCGTGGTGATTGAAGCCGGTCTGATCGCCATGCTGAAAGTCATCAGCATGACGGGCAAGATGAACGGTAACTGGGCTTACATCCTGATCATTTTTGCCTGTGTAAATATTTTGGTGGGCAACCTGATGGCTTTAAGGCAAACCGAAGTCAAACGCATGCTGGCTTATTCGAGCCTGGCACACGTGGGTTATATGGTCTTTGGTTTTGGCATTGGATTCGCTTTTGGATCGGCCAATGGCGCAGAAGGCGGTTTCTTCCACATGCTGACTCACGGTTTGATGAAAGGCCTGGCCTTCTTGAGTGTGGGTGCATTGCTTTACGCCTTGAAGCTGGTCAAAGGGGATCATTCTTCTTTGAAGCTGGATGATCTTAATGGTGCATCTCGCAAGTTTCCGTTGATCGCCATCTGTTTGAGCGTGGGTTTGCTGGCATTGGGCGGACTTCCTCCGTTTGCCGGGTTTATGTCTAAATGGATGATTCTGGTGGCGGGTGTCGAAACCAAGAATACCCTGATGTTGATTGCCGTCGTTTTTGTGGGATTGAACAGTGTCTTGTCGCTGGGATATTACGCTCCAATTGTCAATCGTCTGTTCAAACGTGAACAATCTGAAGTTGTGGCTGCTGCTGATGCACGTATGCCCTGGATGATGTCACTATCAATTGTGGTATTGACCCTGGCAGTCATTCTGTTCGGTGTGTGGCCGATGCTGACTGACTTTATGCTTTTTAATGGTCAATATTTCCTCTTAGGTTACTATTTTAATTAGGAGAATCAAAAAGCGATGTCTATCCTTTTATCCCCTCCACTTGCGTTTTTGGTCTATCTACCTTTGGTATTTGCGATTTATTTTCTCGGCAGAGGTCTGGCCGGAAAACCCTCACCTTCCGCTGAAAAATCAAGTCTTTACGGAAGCGGTGAAGAGGCCGCAACTTCGATGGCTAGCCCTGGTTATAAACCCTTTTTCTTGATCGCTTTCTTCTTCGCGATTTTGCATCTGGGTATGTTGGTCATCGGCACTGGCACTTTTAATGTTAATTTACTGCCCTACATCATCGGATTGATGATGGCCTTGATCGCCTTGATCCTGGGTTAGCAAAGGAGCAATACTATGGAAAACATGATGCAAGGCGTAATGAACAAGGTGAAGACCTGGGCGAGGATTAATTCTCCCTGGGCGATTCACTACAACAGCGGTTCGTGTAATGGCTGTGACATTGAAATTTTGGCCACCTTAACCCCTCGTTTTGATGTGGAACGGTTCGGCATCAAGCTGCAAGGCAGCCCCCGGCACGCAGATGTGTTGATCTGCACCGGCCCGGTCACTCTTCAGTCACGCGATCGCCTGGTGCGTATCTATAATCAGATGCCTGAGCCCAAGTTTGTGGTGGCGGTAGGCTCTTGCGGCATCTCAGGCGGCGTTTTTCAAGGATGCTACAATGTGGTGGGTGATATCAGTGAAGTCATCCCCGTTAATGTATATATCCCTGGCTGCCCGCCGAGACCTGAAGCCATTATCCATGGTGTTGTTGAGCTCTTAAAGAGCCTTCAGCCTTAAGATTCGCGAAGAGAGGAAAATTATGGAAACTGAAAAAGCCCTGGAACTCGCTGAATCCCTGCTTAAGGATTTTGCCATTTCAACCAACCGGCCCGAAGAAAACCGGGTGGATTTTGTGATCGATCGCAAAAACCTTAAACCTGCTGTAAATGCGATTCTCGTAGACAAGCGCTGGGGATACCTTTCTGCCATCACAGCCCTGGATAACGCGCTTTGGAAAGTGGATGAAACCACGAAGAAAAAAACGATTGACCCAAGCGGCGGAAGTCTTGAACTGCTATACCACTTCTGCCAGGCGGCCGCTGTAGCAACCCTGAGAGTCAGCCTCTCTTACGACGACCCCAAGGTGGATTCCATCTGCGATTTGATCAGTTCAGTATCTATGTATGAACGAGAAGCCGCCGAGCTTTATGGTATTGAATTTGTTGGCACACCCAACACGGATAAACTGCTGCTGCCTGATAATTGGCCGGCTGGAGTGTACCCCATGCGCAAGACCTTTACCAGTTTAGAAGATTCAGCGAAAGGATAGCAGATATGGAACCCAAAACTGCTCCCGAAAAATTTATCGTCCCGATTGGTCCGCAGCACCCTGCCTTGAAGGAACCCGGTCACTTCGAATTCACCGTTGAAGGTGAAGTGGTTACCAATGCTACCGCGCGGCTTGGATTCGTCCACCGCGGCATGGAAAAAGGCGCAGAGAATCGCACCTGGATCCAGGGTCTGTATTTGATGGAACGCGTTTGCGGCATCTGCTCTCACGTGCATGCCCTGGCGTTTGCCCTGGGGGTAGAAAAACTGGCCGGAGTGCAAGCGCCTCCGCGCGCCCAGGCCATCCGCGAACTGGTCTCTGAACTCGAACGCATTCATAGTCACCTCTTATGGCTGGGTGTTGCCGCTCACGAAGGCGGTTTCGACACCCTGTTTATGTTCTCCTGGCGCGATCGCGAGACCGTGATGGATTTGCTTGAAACCATCAGCGGCAACCGCGTAAATTACTCTGCCAATGTGTTGGGTGGCGTCAAAATCGACATTAGTGACAAACAAGCCGACGCCATCCGCAAAGGTATGGATTTTCTGGAAGAACGCACCCAGCATTACCTCAAAGTGGTGACTGAAGACGAGACCTTCCTTGGACGCACGCGCAACATTGGTGTGATGAGCTTTGAACAGGCTGACTTTTTAGGCGCCATCGGCCCCACCGGACGCGCCTCCGGTGTCAAGCGTGACGTACGTGTGGATAGCCCCTACACGGCCTACAATGATTTCCCGGTGAAATTGATCACCCATACCCATGGAGACCTCGAAGCGCGCTTTATTGTACGCATCCAGGAGCTTTACGAGAGTTACAGATTGGTACGTGAACTGGTTGACAAGATGCCCACTGGCGACCTAAGCGTCAAGGTGCCAAGAAGAATCCCTGAAGGCGAAGTGATCAGCCGGGTTGAAGCTCCCCGCGGCGAACTGCTTTACTTTATCAAGAGCAACGGTTCAGATACCCCCGAGCGCATAAAAGTGCGCACCCCAAGCCTGTGTAACTGGTCTTCTGTGCTGGTGACCGCCGTTGGACACAACCTGGCCGATATGCCGATGATTTTGGCAGGCATTGATCCCTGCTTCTCATGCAATGATCGCATCGTAACAGTCAACCGCAAAACGGATTCCACCCAGATGGATTGGGAAGACCTGCGGCAATTTGGAATCGAGTATTACAAATGGATGTAAACTTTCCTCCTCTCGTTGCATTGCTGTTATTCCCGGGCGGCGCTTTTCTGCTGTTCAGTGGACTGGTGTTTGAATACATTGACCGCAAACTGGTAGCGCGCTTTCAAAACCGTTACGGTCCGCGCTGGTTTCAACCCCTGGCTGATGTGGTCAAACTGCTTGCCAAGGAAGAGATTATCCCCACCGGCGTGGTGAAGAGCTTGTTTGTGGGGCTGCCGGTGATTGCGCTGACAGCAGCCTTGACTTCTGCGTTGTATGTTCCACTGTTTGGGTTCAAACCGGTTTTCAGCTTTCAAGGCGATTTGATCGTGACTTTATACTTGTTGAGCGTGATGACTTTGTGCATCGGCCTGGCAGGCGCCAATACCGAAGACCGTTTCTCACTGATCGGTGCGACCCGCGCCCTGACCCAGTTGTTCTCGTACGAAGCACCCTTCTTGTTGGCACTTTTAGGCCCGGCGATCGCTCTTCAAACCTGGAATATTCGCGAGATCAATGCTGGTGCCGGAAGCGGTTTGTGGTTTATCATTGCCCAACCGATCGGGTTTGTGGTGGCTATGGTGGGTCTGATGGGCAAGCTTGAACTGCCTCCCTTCGATGCGCCTGAAGCTGAAACAGAGATCGTAGCAGGAGCATTTACCGAATACAGCGGACGCGGTTTTGCCATTTTCAAAATCGGTCGCGATGTTGAACTGGTGATTGGCCTGACCCTTGTGGCTTCATTCTACCTCGGCGGCTTTAATTCTCCGCTTGATTTCTTGTGGAAGACCCTGCTGTTGTTGTTTGTCACTGCCGCGCTGCAAAGTCTGTTTGCCAGACTGCGCATTGATCAGACCGTTGGCATGTGGTGGCGCGTTGGCGTGCTCATGGTGCTGTTACAATTGGTGGTGATCATCGTCGGTCAGCATTTGGCACCGATTATCCAACCAGTAATACAATCGCTATTTGGAGGCTAACCCCATGACCATTGGATCAATGTTTGGTGATATTTTCAAATCACTCTTTAAAAAACCGATCACGGAGCAATATCCATTTGTAAAAATGGAAGTCCCTGAGAATTTACGCGGTAAACTTATCTGGAACCCCGAAAAATGCACAGGTTGTATGCTTTGTATTAAGGATTGCCCCTCAAATGGTATTGAACTGTTAGTGGTGGATAAAGTAAACAAGAAGTTCGTAATGCGTTACAATATTGACCGCTGCACCTTCTGTGCGCAATGTGTAGAGAGCTGCCGGTTTGGCTGCATCGAGATGTCAGATGAAATGTGGGAACTGGCTTCAACCAGAAAAGAACCGTTTGAAGTGTTTTATGGAAGAGATGAAGACATCAAATTCTTATTGGAAAACTCAGCTAAAGGAGAAACTGAAACTCCTTGCTGATGACCCTCGCAGCCGGGTGGCTGTGCTTGGGATTGGAAATGAATTGAATGGAGACGATTCGGCTGGTAATTGGGCTGCCCGCAAATTGAGCGAGCGCCTAAGTGACCAGCCGAATTTATTAATTATGGACTGCGGCACCATCCCGGAGAATGCATCAGGCCCGCTGCGGCGATTTCAACCGCATTTGATTTTTTTGATTGATGCGGCTGATTTGAATGAAGCGGCAGGAACCATCCAATTTGTTGAGCTTGACCAGGTGAGGGGATTCAGCGCATCAAGTCATTCGCTGCCGCTTTCGGTATTGGCAGGGTTTCTGGTGCAAGAGTTTCAGTGTGAAGTCGCCTTATGCTGCATCCAACCGCAAAGACTTGTGTTTGAAGCGAAACTCTCTGCTGAGGTAGAAAGAGCTGTAAATTCACTGGTAGATGAAATTGTTTCTCAGGTGGTTTGAAACCAAAACGAGATTATTGCGTATATATTCTCAAAGATAAAAATCACATAGAGGATTAATATGGATAATAATAATGAAAACCCGGTCGTTCCTGAAGTTGTAACCGTTAACCCGGTGCAGCCAGCGGAAAAAACACACAAACGCTCCAGCAGCAGGCTTTTTGGACCCTTCATCCTCATCATGGTGGGATTGATTTTGTTGTTCAAAAACTTGGACCTGGTGGATGTTAACTTGAATTGGTGGGCAGCCTTTATTTTCATCCCTGTTTTTGGGTCACTTGCCACTGGAATTAATGCTTTTCAGAAGAGCGGAAAATTTGACGGCGTTGTGCGCAGCTCAATTGGGAGCATGATTGTGGTGGGTACAGTCGCCACTATTCTGCTTTTTGACATGGATTGGAGCCGCTTCTGGCCTTTGATGTTGATTGCCCCCGGACTCTCAGCGCTTATTAATGGCATTTCTATCGCTGACGTAAAAGACCATCCCACTGCAGCAAAATGGGCTGGTTTGAGTCTGTGGTTCGGTCTTGCTCTCATTCTTTTGGGGGTGGGTTTCCTGGCAAAATTTATGCCGATCCCTGCCATCGAAAATCTTTTATTCCATCGTTGGTGGGCAATTCCCATCTTGATCCCTGGTGTAGGCGCGTTTATCAATGCCCTGGTGATCTGTGCAGGTAATGGTTTCAAAGCCAGTTGGCTGGTGTGGGGATTCTCACTGATCGGTGTGGCTTTCACCGCGACTGGTTTGTTCGCGCTCTATAACCTGAATTGGAACTTACTTGGCCCAATCATCCTCATTGCAGGTGGTCTGGTTGTGCTGAGCGGATTAATGACCAAAAAGTAATCTCTTTAAGACAATTATTAGAGCTGAAGTGTATAACCTCAGCTCTTTTCTTTTTAAGATCAACATGGTAAATTCTAAAGAAAGCCGTTAAAATTACACAAAAAGCAATAAACGTCGGGAGTCTGAATGCCAGAGGGTAACAAACCAAGAATATTACTGTTAATTCCAGCCTATAATGAGGCTGAAAGAGTTCCTGCTGTAATCAAAGCTTCGTTGCCTTATGGTCCTGTGCTGGTCGTAGATGACGGTTCACAAGATCAAACATCTGCAGTTGCCAGAGAAGCCGGTGCTGAGGTAGTGCGTCAGGAACCCAATCAGGGAAAAGGCGCTGCAATCATCCGCGGTTTCGAATATGGTATGGAGCACGAATTTGATGCCGTGCTGACGCTGGATGCTGATGGTCAACATGACCCTGATGAAATTCCACTTTTTATTCAAGAGTTTGTGAACAATGGCAGCGACCTCATTATTGGGAAACGAGATTTTTCAAAGATGCCGTTTCCGCGTAACATTACCAATCGCATTGGAACCTGGTCTTTTTCAGATGCGATGCAGCAGTACATCCCCGATAATCAGTCTGGTTACAGACTGCATTCCAAACGGCTGTTGCAAGAAGCCTTGACCAGCAGTGAACATGGTTTTGAGTTTGAAGTTGAAATTATATTACGCTGTGTGCTTAAGGGGTATAAACTATCGTGGATACCCATAAAAACAATTTACAATGACAAGCAAAACAGCAAAATAACTCCCATTTCTCATGTATGGAAATTTTATCGCCTTGTTTATCAAACACGAAAAGTTATCCGCGACAATCAAAAAAAATAAGAAATAGCACTTTTAATTAATAATGGTATTGTGGCAGCACTTATGCTGTTGATCAAGTTGAATTAAAGAGGGTTATACATAATAATGGTTAAAGACAAAATCAGACAAATTGGGGTTATTCTTGCGACAGTGGTGATGTTTGCCAATAATGTGTTGGCGAGCGCCATCCCATATAATGGTGTGACCACTATGGAAGCCAGCAAATCGATCAGCATTTACTTTATACCAGCCAGTTATGCATTTTCAATTTGGGGATTAATTTATATGGGTCTATTGGCCTATACCGTGTATCAGGCTTTGCCATCTCAAAAAGAAAATGATATTTTGAGAAAGATAGGTTGGTGGTACGTTGCCGGGATTGGGGCGTTTTCAGCCTGGGTGGTCTTTTTTCATTTTCAAGTTTATTTAATAGCGACAGTGATGATGATTTGTTTGCTCATTTCGCTGGTTGTAATTTACACAAAATTGGGCACAGGGATTACTCAGGTTTCTTGTGGAATGAGGTACCTGGTGCAAGTACCGTTTTCCTTATTTTTAGGATGGGTCACCATGTCAACCATAGGAAATCTGGCAAACCTGTTACAGTATTTTGATTGGAAAGGGTTGGGAATAGACGCAAAAAATTGGGCAGTTGTGATGATGGTGGTTACTATTGTAATTGCAGAATTAACAGCTTTCAATCGGCAGGATCTGGCTTACCTGGCCGTTTTTGTGTGGTCGTTCATTGGAATTGCGGTCAACAATAGCGGAGTGACGCCGGTATTTGAAGCAGCTTGTGTCTCAGCCGCAATTGTGATCATTATTACAGTGATCACTTTAATTATGCGCCCTAAAAAATCAAGTGAAAATTACGCGTAAGGATAAAAATATGGGTAGTCCTCTGAGATTTGATTCGATGGTTCCATCTTCAAATGAAGTGGTGGGCTAGCCTGGACAGTTAAAGAAAGCGCTTTGAGTTGTGTTTTATTAGCCACTGAATCGTTTGCCATGCACTCATTCAACTTGAGTTTACTACCAGAAATTCCATCGAAACGAATCCAACGCACTCATGTTACAATACATTTCAAATCGGTTTCTGCAAAATAAATGGATATTTCACTAAACATGACGGGTGGGGAACTGGCACAGATTGGTTTTCAGCACGAAAACAAATAACCGAGCGTGGAGTAAAGTGGTAATTCCTCGTCTCATCCAACGGTATATTTCAGGACCGATCAATTGGAATAATATATAAATATCCCAAGGGAGTGGCACAATGAACAACAGCAAAAAAACAATTGATGAATTTATGCAGCTGAAGAGTATGGCTGTAGTGGGGGTTTCTCGCAATAAGGATAAGTTTGGCACCGCCATTTATCGCGAGATGAAAGCCAAAGGTTACAAGATGTTGGCGGTTAACCCCAAGTTGGATATGGTCGAAGGCGACCGCTGTTATGCCGGTTTGGGCGCTTTACCTGAAATCCCTGAAGGTGTGGTGATTTGTATCGCTCCGGCTGAAAGCATCGCAGTGATTGAAGAAGCTGCTCGATTGGGTATCAAGTATGTCTGGCTGCAGCAGGGTGCTAATAGCCCGGAGGGTGAAGCCAAAGCGCAAGAACTCGGAATGAACCTGGTCAGTGGAGAATGTATCTTCATGTTCGCCGCCCCGGTGGATTCGATCCACAAGTTCCACCGCTTCATTTGGAAGGTGTTTGGCAAACTGCCGAAATAGGTGTGGTGTTGTTAACAAATAAGTAGGGGTTCGTTGCAACGAACCCCTACCAGTTTTAAACCTCCGCGATTTTTTCGTTAACCGCGGGGGCAAAGCATTATCCTAACTGCGCTTTCAATTTCTCGTAAGATTCTTTAAATTCAGCCAGCTTGACGCGTTCTCTATCCACCACAGCGGCGGGCGCCTTGTTGGCAAAGTCGCTGCCCAACAGGCTCTCAAGGCGTTCAATGTGTGAGGTAACCACAGCCAGCTCAGTGGATAAGCGGTCTTTATCTTCGGCGGATTCTGGCACCGGAATATAAATGGCGCTACCGGCTGAGACCGTGGAGGTCCAACCCGCAGGGGCTTCAGCCAAGTTTTTGAGGATTTCAAGATTGTTGATCTCGAACATGCCGAGGGCGGCGATGATTTCTTTTTCCTGGCTGAAGATGGCGTTGCTCTCCAGATTAACGATCTTGCCGGGAGTCTTCACATTGGGCTGAATCTTCTTTTCGGAGCGCAGGTTGCGGTTGGCACGTACAACATCCTGGATGGCGGCGAATTGTGCCATCTTGTCTTCTTCCCAGCCCTCAACCTTTTCGCCTTCAGGCCATTTCGCCACGATCAACGCGGATTCCCAATCCGATCTCTGGTCGAAGGGTTTGAACCCGGTGTCGATGGCAGCTTTTTTGAGCGCTTGCCAGAGTTCTTCGGTGACAAAGGGGGTGAAAGGGTGTAACAAACGTAGAGAGGCATCCATCACGCGTACCAGGGTATTGGCGGTGTAATAGGCGCGGTCGCCGCCTGCGGCGAGTTGGGTTTTGGCAATTTCAAGATACCAGTCGGCAAAATCACCCCAGAAGAATTCGTAGATTTGACGTCCAGCTTCACCGTATTGATAATTCTCAAACAGCCTTTCTGAGTCATTCAACAAGGTTTTCAAACGTGCCCAGATCCAAGAATCAGCCAGGGTCCATTCAGGTTTGGCTTGCGCGGACTGAGGTGCTTTTTCGAGGTTGCTGATCACAAAGCGACAGGCATTCCAAATCTTGTTGGCGAAGTTGCGGTTGGCTTCAACCTTTTTGAGGCTCAGGTTGGTGTCGTTGCCGGGGGTGGAACCCACCAGCAGGGTGAAGCGCAGCGCATCCGTGCCAAAATCATCCATGACCACCAGTGGATCAACCACGTTGCCTTTGGTCTTGCTCATCTTCTGACCTTTTTCATCCAGGATCAAGCCGTGCAGATAGACGGTGTGGAAGGGTTCGACATCGGTAAACTCGAGACCGAACATCATCATGCGCGCTACCCAGAAGAAGAGGATGTCTGCGCCGGTTTCCATCACCGAAGTGGGATAGAAGTATTTCAGTTCAGGGGTCTGTTCAGGCCAGCCGAGGGTTGAGAAAGGCCACAAACCGGAAGAGAACCAGGTATCCAGCACATCTTCATCCTGGCGGATGTTGTGGCTGTGACACTTGGCGCATTCGGTGGGGTCTTCGCGTGAGACATTGACGGCATTGCAGTCATCGCAGTACCACACGGGGATGCGATGTCCCCACCACAACTGACGGCTGATGCACCAATCACGGATGTTTTCAAGCCAGTTGAAGTAAACCTTGGTGAAGCGTTCGGGTACGATCCTGGTGCGGCCTTCTTTGACGGAGGCCAATGCGCGGTCAGCCAGAGGTTGAATCTTGACGAACCACTGGGTGGAGATCATGGGTTCCACGATCTCGCCGCCGCGCTGTGACCGTGGTACATTGAGGGTATAGGGCTGTTCTTTGATCACCAGGTCCACCGCACGCATGTCTTCCCAGAGTTTCTTGCGGCATTCAAAGCGATCCATGCCGGCGTATTGGGCGCCATTCTCGTTGATGCTGGCATCCTTGTTGAGGATGTTGATCATCTCAAGGTTGTGGGTCTGACCGATGGTGTAGTCGTTGGGGTCGTGAGCAGGTGTTATCTTGAGGGCACCGGTGCCGAAAGCGCGGTCTACGTATTCATCCGCGATCACGGGGATGCGCCTGCCCAGGATAGGCACCAGCACGTCCTTGCCGATGAACATCTGGTAGCGTTCATCCTCGGGGTGGACGGCCACGGCGGTATCGCCCAGGATGGTTTCAGGGCGTGTGGTGGCCACGGGGATGTACTCACCGGGCAGGTCAGCCAGCATGTATTTGAAGTAATACAAGAAACCGGGTTCTTCGGAGTATTCCACTTCGAGGTCTGAGACGGCGGTGCGCAGCGAAGGCGACCAGTTGATCATGCGCGGTCCGCGGTAGATGAGACCTTTTTCAAACAGGCGTACAAAGGCTTCACGCACGGCTTTTGAAAGCCCCTCGTCCATGGTGAAACGTTCTTTCTCCCAGTCGCATGAAGCGCCAAGGCGGCGGATCTGGTGGGTGATGCGGCTGCCGTATTTTTCTTTCCATTCCCAGGTGCGTTTGAGAAAGCCTTCGCGTCCAAGTTCGTCGCGTTTGATGCCTTCTTTGGCCAGCATTTTTTCCACCAGCATCTGGGTGGCGATGCCGGCATGGTCCGTGCCAGGCACCCACAGGGTTGGGATGCCCTTCATGCGGTGGTAGCGAATCATCAGGTCTTCCATGGAAACGAACATGGCATGGCCGGTATGCAATTCGCCGGTGACGTTGGGCGGCGGGATGGAGATGACGAAGGGTTTGCGGCTTGGGTCAAACTGAGGGCTGCGCGGATCATTTTGGGATTTGAAATAGCCGTTCTCCTCCCAGAATTTGTAGAGCCGCTGTTCGGTGGATTTGAAATCGTATGCCTTGGCTAATGTTTCTTCTGTCATCTCTGCTCCTTAGTTTTTTAAAAACCCATTTCTAAACCACGAAATACACGAAAATCACGAAATAGAAAATTCACAAAATCTAACAAGTGCTTTTTTCAAAAAAACCACTTTTAACCACGAAATACACGGAAAATAAGAAAATTAAAATCAAAAAATCAAACAAGTACTTTTTAAAATCTTTTTAACCACGAACCACACGAAAAACACTAAAATTAAGTACAAAAAATCTAACAAAAGCCTTTTACTATTTTTTTTGGTTCTTTTGGTTCTTTTGGTTCTTTTGGTTCTTTTGGTTCTTTTGGTTCTTTTGGTTTTCCTTTTTTGTGTATTTCGTGTTTTTCGTGGTTAATGGTTTTTGGTTTATTGCATTTAAACAAAAAACCTTCCATCCACAAGAGGACGAAAGGAAATCTTCCGCGGTACCACCTCGATTCGCCGGGTTACGGCGCACTTAAGATCGCGTTATCGGGCTGCCCGTGCCGGTCTAATGCCCTCCATGAGGGGTTCTTCGGCATTCTCACCAAACGACTTCAACTGTTTTTGCTGCGGAGGCTCTCAACCAATGGCCTTCCTTCTCTTTCAGCGTAAGAGCAGTCTACTCTTTTTGGCGTAATCCAACTAAAATGGATAGCAGCATTATACAGGTGAGGGTTGGTTTCGTCAATGAATCGTCTCACCAGAAGAGGATATCGCATGACAGCACCCAAATGGCTGGCCTGGTCGCAGCGCATCCAGGCGATTGCACAAAGCGGATTGCAATACACACAGAATACTTTTGATATCGAGCGTTATCACGAATTGAGCCGCATCGCGGCCGAGATGATGGCCGTCCAGACTGATGCAGATGCCGGCGAAGTGTTGCGTATTTTCTCTGCACAAGAAGGTTATGCCACACCCAAGCTGGATGTGCGAGGTGTGGTGTTTCGCAACAAGAAGATATTGATGGTCAGGGAGTTGTTGGATGGTGGCAAATGGACACTGCCTGGAGGCTGGATAGATATCAACGAGCCGCCGGCTTACGCCGTCGAACGAGAATTGCGTGAAGAGGCTGGCATGGTGGTGCGCGCCAGAAAACTGCTGGCGGTCTTTGACCGCAACCAACACGGGCATCCGCCTTATATTTTTCATGCTTACAAACTGTTCTTTTTGTGCGAATTGATCTCGGAAGCGACCCCCGATCCGGTGGAAACTTCCGATCCAAGCTGGTTTGGCGAAAAAGAAATCCCCCAGCTTTCAGAAGCCAGGGTGACCACAGAAGAAATCAAGCGAATGTTTGAACATCTGCGTCAACCTGATCTGCCGACCGACTTTGATTGATCTGGTTGGATATTTGACCCGGATTCAGGTAAACTTGGATAAAGTTAAAAATCTTTAAGGAAAACCCTTTTCGATGATAAAAAGTTCACAATTATTGGTTTCAGTTTTGGTGCTGGTGATGTTTTTCTCTGCCTGTACGCCTGAGCCTTCAAACCTTCAAGAGACTGTCACCGTCACCCCGAAGGTGATTAAACCCAGTGTGAATGTCACCCCCACCGCCACAAAAATGCCCGAGATCAGTACGGACCCCAAAGCGTTGGCTGGTGTGCAGATTACATATCTGCATCCCTGGTCTAATGAAAGCGGCCGCATCATGGATATGCTGGTGGACGAGTTTAACCAATCCAACGAATGGGGAATTCACGTATTGATTCAGCAACCAGGCTCAACCAGCCTTGCCATTCAGCAGTTAAGGTCAAGCGATAACGGTGAAGTTAATGTGGCAGTGGTGCCGAGTTACGAACTGCTCTATCAAGATCAACATCTTAGTGATGTGCTTGACCTCAACCCTTATGCGGCTTCAACAAAGGTAGGTTTCAGTAAAGACGAGCGGGCAGATTTTGAGCAAGTTTTTTGGAACGAGAATTTGGTAGGCGGCAAACTCTACGGCATCCCTGCTGAAGCGTCTGCTGCGGTAATGTTTCATAACATTACATGGGCGGATGAACTTGGCTTTTCAAGCCTACCTAAAACTTCCACGGCGTTTAGGCTGCAAACTTGTGCCGCAAACGCCACATTTCGCAAAGACAATGATCGCCTCAACGACGGTCTGGGTGGATGGATTGTCAGTTCTGACGCTGATACAATTTTCAGTTGGTTGAATATATTTGATGGTTTTGATCTTACGACCCCACATGAAAAATTTAACAACAACGAAGTCAAACAGGGGTTCGAGTACCTTTTTAGTTTGCAGGCAAGTTCTTGCGCCTGGTCTGGCCGCGTCCCTGAACCTTATGATTATTTTGCCAATCGACAGGCTTTGAGTTATAGCGGCACCACGCAAGACATTCTTCCCCAATCCGCAGCGTTTACACGAAGTGGCAATGATGTTGAGGATGAGTGGCAGGTGATGGCTTACCCGGGCGGTGAAGATTCAGACTTGCTGACCAGAGGCCTAGCCTATGGTGTACTCAAATCGGATGCCCAAAAAGACCTGGCTTCCTGGCTGTTCATCCGCTGGTTGTCACAGCCGGTGAACCAGGCGCGCATGTTGCAAGTGACGGGCAGTCTGCCGCTGGGTGAGGCAGTCATGGATTATATGTCCAGCTTTGAAGAGGATTACCCCCAATGGAAGGATGCGTTATTGCTGCTGCCACATGCAAAATCGATTACAGCTCAAGCCGACCTGGGGATCATCCGCATGGTGCTTGGCGATGCCGGAGCCTTTTTATTTAAACCTGAATTTACTGCTGAAGGGATTCCAGATTTGCTTTATCAATTAGACTCAACCATCAAAGAACTCACGAACCGCAACCCATGAGCAAACCGATTGTAACGATCTATACAGATGGCGGCTGTGACCCCAATCCCGGCCGCGGAGGATGGGCAGCGGTCATCCAGATTGACGGCAAGACCACTGAGTTGTCTGGCTGCGAGGCGCAGAGCACCAACAACCGCATGGAACTGACCGCAGCCATCCAGGCGTTGAAATCACTCAAGGAACCTGCCACGGTGACATTGTTCACCGATTCGACCTATCTGCAGAAAGGCATCACCGAATGGATGCCCGGCTGGCTGCGCAAGAACTGGCGCGGCAGCAACGGTCCCGTGTTAAATGTGGACTTATGGAAGGAACTGTTGGAGGCAGAAAAGCCGCACGAAGTCACCTGGAAGTGGGTCAAGGGACATTCGGCCAACCGTTTTAATGCCAGGGCGGATGCGCTGGTGCATAAGGCCAGAAATAAATAGTGCAAGGATAAAGAGAGTCCCCGAAAAAATGAAATCGGGGACTTGATCTAGCGGATTATTTTTACCAAATAGAAGGCAGCTTGGCTGATTTAAAAATCAGCGCACTTATTGCACAGAATTCCCCGAGCCTGTTCCAGGGCGTCTTTTTCGGTTAAGGCCAGCAGCCGGTCACCGGATTTCAAGACTGTATTGCCAGTCGGCTGCATATAAGCTCCCGCGCGCGAGATTAGGACGACCAGGTAACCGGGCGGAAGGTTTAATTCGACAATGGTTTTGCCATCCACGGTGGAAGGGGTTGGAATTTCAATTTCTTTGAGTTCGCTGGGGATCAACTCACCAGCAACGATTTCAAGCGGCATTTTCTTTCTGGGTGGTTCGCGGCTCTCAAGTTTCAAAATTTTGGCGATCCACGGCAGCAATGTGCCCTGCATCATGACAGATATAACCACCACAAAGAAGACAATATTGAAGATCAGATCGGCGTGAACAATGCCTGCCACCAGTGGATAGGTCGCCAGCACGATGGGCACAGCCCCGCGCAATCCGACCCATGAGATGAAAAATTTTTCACGAATAGTAAAACGAAAAGGCGCTAATGCCAGAAAGACAGCCACAGGCCGGGCGACGAAAATCAGAATAATGGCCAAAGCCAACCCTGGCAGCATGACCGGCACCAGTCGGGAGGGGAAGACCAGCAAGCCCAGGGTTAAAAACAGGACGATCTGTGAGAACCAGGCGGTGCTGTCAAAGAAACGCAAGACGCTGCGCTTGTGTAAGAAATCTTCTTTGCCCAACAACACCCCCAAGAGATAAACTGCCAAAAATCCACTGCCCTTCAGTAGAGTAGTTGCTCCAAAAGTGAGAAATAGCAAGCCGATGATCAATATCTGGTAAAGCCCCTCATATCCGAGCTTAATTTTGTTGATAAAGAAGAGCGAAATCTTGCTCATGATCCAGGCAACGATCACACCGATGACCAATTGCAGCAGCAGTAGCCCAATAGCAGCCAGGATTGATTCGTTTTTATTTGTAATAAATGAAATGAGCGTGATGGTCAGCAAAACAGCCATCGGATCGTTGCTGCCTGATTCCAATTCAAGCAGGGGTGTTAGTCGACCTTTTAGATTCATCCCGCGTGAACGCAGGATGGCAAAGACCGCAGCAGCATCCGTGGAAGAGATGATGGCGCCGATAAGCATGGACTCAATCAGAGTAAGCTTGAGGATGAAATAAGCGAATACTCCGAAGACAGCGGCAGTAAAAATTACACCAAAAGTGGCCAGGCTGACGCCTTCTTTGACAACGGATTTAACAGATCTCCAGGAGGTGTCAAGTCCTCCAGAGAAGAGGATGATGGAGAGGGCGATGATGCTAATGTATTGAGTGAGGTATGGATCATCAAAGTAGATGCCGCCAAAACCCTCCGACCCTGCGAGCATACCGATGGTCAAAAAGAGCAGCAGCAGCGGCACCCCAAAACGTTCAGAAACCTTGCTCACCACAACACTGAGTAAAATTAATACCGCAACAATAATTAAAATGAATTCAAAGGTGGTTATCATAGAACAATTATACGTAAAGAAGTGAGGATGGTCAAAAAATTTAGTCATTTCCCGAATTCTGGTCTTAGAATTCGGGAAATGACACTTAACAAATCACCTTAAAGGCAACAATGAAATTTTTACCAGTATTCGGAGAATTTTTTTCTTGCGATATAGTTTGAAATTATTGTTACTCTCTGCCAAATGTTTCACAGAAAAAATCGATGAAGTCGAGCATTTCTTTTTCAACTTGTGGCAGGTTCAGGTTGTCTTTCAAAATGTTGTGGATAAAGTACGTTGAAATGATGTTGGCATGATATATCGTTGCCAGTTTGCGTGGGGACGCTGGTTTTAGCAGCCCTGATCCGATCATGGCAGCGAAGGTCGCTTCAAGCTCGTTGATGGGCTTGTCAACGAGTTCCTGAAGAAAAAAAGATTTGATGCTGGCGTTACGTCCCTGTTCAAGATTAATGATGCGAGTGATCTTTAGGAGTCGTGGTTGATAAATCAAGTCTCTAAAGAGTATGAATGAGTTTTTTAAAATTTCGGCCGCGCTTATGCGATCAGGCAGCTGAAGTACTTTGGATTCATACTCATGGGTAGAAAGCATCACAGAGCGAAACAAGTCGAAAATGTGCTCGAGGATGCTCTCTTTGTTCTCAAAATGTTTGTAAAGTGAGCTTGCTTTGATGCCAACTGCTGCTGCGATGTCACGAACGGATACCGCATCATAGCCCTTGTTTGAAAAGAGATCAATGGCGCAATCCAGAATGCGTTCTTTTGTGTCTCCGCTCATCAGTCACTGCTCGATTTGTTATTCTTCTTGAAATAGCCTGCTGCCAGTACCATTACAGGGATGAAGTAAAGGCACCAGAATTCAAGCACCAGTACACCGTAAATGTCTTCGCTTGCACCTGCTTCACCTGAAAACACATTGAGCAGCGGCATGAGGATGCTTGAGATGGCGAACACGCCGGCCACCAACATGAGAGACCTCAACCATTTTTCTGACCGCGTGTTCGCTTTCAATGACAGCCCGATAAAGAAGGTGGAAAGGCTCATAATGCCATAGCCGAAGAGGTCCAAATTGAAAAACCAGGTACCTGTACGGTAGGTGATTGCATCCAACACCTCGACCGGGGCGGATCCATGGAGTACGGTGGTCAATTGGGTGAAATAGACCAGGTTGATAAAGACGGTATAGACACATGCTAAAGCCATGCCTAAATAGGCGGCCGCTTTGCGATCTGCTGATGCCTGAACGGCAAAAGCACAGGCCACGCCAAGGTACCCGATGGAGATAAAGAGGCTCGCCCCGCACGAAAGAGCCGTTGACAGAGTTTTATCCGGCAGCAGCATAAAGAGTCCGAAGAGGAGGGTGGCTGTTGCGGCCGTCCAGGCTGCAGCCTGGCTAAAAGATTTGTTGTTCATGTTTTCTCCTTGAGCTAACGTTTGTTAGCCTTAATAATAAGCTAACATTTGTTAGCTGTCAAGGGTTTTGGATAAAATTGTTTGGATAAGAATGGGGTTGATTAATTTCAAGTCTCCGAATTCTTTTTACACAGTTTTGAGACTAGAAATAAACTTAACAATTAAAAGGCAACCCTGACAAAGTGACCCCTCTCGCCGTTTCGCGGCTCGGGGGCGCATAGATCGCGACCTTGTCAGGGTTGCTTTGCTTCAACTTGAGGCGACGATGGGACATGTACCCCCTAGGGGTATTTAAACCCATGAAGAATACGTAAAAAAATTCAACTTGCCTATAAAATAAAAAAACTACCTTGGTAAAGGTAGTTTTTTTGAGGCGACGATGGGATTTGAACCCATGATCAGGGTTTTGCAGACCCTTGCCTTGCCACTTGGCCACGTCGCCGTGCGTGAAGTATTTTATCAAAGAGCAAGGGTCTGGTCAAGGAAAACCAGCTTTATGTTAGCCCAAAGTTAAAATGTCACCCTGCGACCAAATTATTTCGCATTGTAGCGATCCAATAAAGTGCCGAGCGATTCTTCATTTTGGATGGTGCTGACCGCGTCGGCGAAGATTTGTGCCACCGAGGCCACTTTTATTTTGGGATGGCCGTTGATCCTTTGGTTGTTGACGGTATCTGTGACGATGACCTGTTCAATCAGGCTGTTATCAAGGGCAGCAAGCCCTTTATCGCTCATCATGGCATGGGTGACGCAGGCAAAGATGCGCTCGGCGCCCTGATCTTTCAGTTTTTCGGCGGCGCTGACCAGGGTGTTGCAGGTGATCGAAAAATCATCCACGATAAACACGTTTTTGCCTCTGACGTCGCCGAAAATCTCAAGTACCTCGGCGTTTTCGTTGTTGTAACGGTGTATCTTGTCTCCGATGGCCAGCGGCGTGTTAAGCAGCCCGGCGTAGTGCCTGACGTTCTTGGCAAAGCCGGCGTCCGGCGAGAAGACCATCATATTTTCAAGCTGCATGGATTTGATATAGCCTGACAGTATGGGGATGGCAGATAGATGATCCACCGGTTTTTTGAAGAAGCCCTGGATTTGCGGGCTGTGCAGGTCCATGGTGAGGATGCGGTCGACGCCAATCTCTTCGAGGCAGTCCGCGCAGACCCGGGCTCTGATGGAGACGCGCGGCTCATCCTTTTTGTCGCCCTTGGCGTAGCTGAAGTAGGGGATGATGGCAGTGACGGATTTAACGCTGGCGCGTTTGAAGGCGTCGATCCAGAAGAGCAGTTCCATGAAGTCGTCGTTGGGCGCAACGGCGATGGATTTGACCAGGTAGACGTTTTTGCCCCTTACTTTTTCTTCAATTTTGACGAAGGTGTTGCCTTCGGGGTATTTTTTGGCGTAGCCCTGGCCTTTTTGGATGTTGAGGTGGGCGCACATTTTGTCAACAAAGTCGTCGCTATCGGTGCCGGCAAACAATTTGATGGAAGCGTCGTCACTGGTCATGGATATGTAATCCTTTGAAGGGAAATTGATTTCTTAATCAAATCTTACAATGAAAAATGCCCTGATGCAAGCCAAGGGCATTTTGTAGGAATTGATTTATTGTGTGTTTTTACTTTGACATGAAGGGGATTGCTTCGCCCTGACGTTCTATGGTGCCTTAACCATTATTTTTTGCAGGGCTCGCAACACTGGCACTTGCTGCCTGTGCAAGTGTGACATCACGGGCCTCGGCCGAGCGCGCATGGGCGTCGAGACCTTCCATGCGGGCGATGACGGAGGATGCGGCGGCGACATCCGCAGCACCAGCGGGGTTGAGCGCAATCAGGCTGACGATGTGTAAGAAATCCCACACGTTGAGCGGAGAGGCGTAGCGCGCCGATCCGCCGGTGGGCATGACGTGGCTGGGACCGGCCGCGTAATCTCCCAGTACTTCAAAAGACTGTTCGCCGACGAACACGCCGCCCGCGGATTCAATTTTTGGAATCCAGTTAAAGGGTTCGCTGACCACCAGGTTGAGGTGTTCAGGGGCATAGCGGTTTGAGAGTTCAATGGCTTGATCCAGGTCTTTGGTGACCACCATGCCGCTGCGGTCGTTAAGCGATTGCTCCAGAATGTCTTGGCGGCTAAAAGCGGGCTGACCTTTGGTGAGGCTTTCGATTTCAGCGTTGACCTTCTCTGCCAACTGTGCGGAGGGGGTCAACAGAATGGCCGCCGCCAGGGGATCGTGTTCTGCCTGGGCCAGAAGATCAAGCGCCACCCAGTTTGGGTTGGCAGTATCATCCGCGATGATGACGGTTTCGGTGGGGCCAGCCAGGGTGTCAATGCCCACCGCGCCAAAGACTTGCTGCTTGGCCAGGGTCACAAAAAGGTTGCCGGGGCCGAAAATCTTATCCACCGCAATGATGCTTTCGGTGCCAAAGGCCATGGCTGCGATGGCCTGCGCGCCGCCGATGGCGTAGACTTCATCCACGCCCACCAGCGCGGCTGCTGCCAGTGTCACGGATGAGATGCGCCCTGTTGTGCGGTCCGCGGGGGAGCAGATGACAATCTCTTTGACTCCTGCCACCTGTGCGGGGATGGCCGACATAATCACTGAGGAGGGCAAAGGAGCTGAGCCGCCCGGCACGTATAATCCCACCCGGCGGATGGGACGCAAAAGCTGACCAACCGTGCCGCCCATGCTCTGATCCACCCAGGAGGAGGCAGGTTGCTTGCTGTGGAATGCCCGCACGCGTTCGATGGAGAATTTCAACGCAGCGAGCTGCTTGTCGGGCAAGCCGTTCAGTGCTGATTGCATTTCTGCGGCAGAAACGCGCATCATAGGTGTAGAACTATTATCCAGTTTGGTGTTCCACTCCACCAGCGCCTGGTCTCCGCGTTCATGCACGTCCGCGAGAATGCGGGCGACCGCTTCGGCGGGGGTCAGTGGTTCGCCAAACAATGCGTGGATGCCATCCAGCGTTTTTTGCGGCACGGCTTGTTGACCGAAAGGTTGTCGTTTCAAAATTGATTTTTTGGCTTCTTCCACAGAATACGTTTTCATAATGTCCTCTTTTTACAGCCCTTCAACATCGAGGGCGAGTTGGATGGCCTGGTTAACCTCGGGGACGAGCTTTGCCCCCGCCTTTAATAAGGCTTGCTGTTTGGCCGGGTTTTCTCCGATGCCCCAGGCGGTGAAGGTGCAAGACAGACCGGCTTGGTTAAGCTGTTCCACAGCGCGGCGAACAGAGGCCGCATTGCCGCCTGAATCTTCAAATACATGGATGGAGAGCGCCGGTAAATCTTTGAAGAGACTTAATTTGCCATTGAGGTGAAGATCGGCAGCGGCTCTCAGCGACGCACCTGTCTGCCGGGTGACTGCCGCGGCGATGGCTGCCAGCGCCTGCACCGGCGAGGGTTTGGCAAATTCGTGTGCCGGCACGTTCATGCGCTCCGCCAGCCAGCCGATTTTGCCTGCGCCGATGAGCGGCAGTTCAGTCAGACCGAGGGTTTCGAGGGCAACTTCCGCCTCGGGAGAATAATGAAATGAAGTGGCGCTGTCTTTTTCAGGCAGCGAAGGGCGGGCGGTGTAGATGGCAGCACCCAGTTTGCGACCCTTCCAGTTTTCAAGCAGCAGGTCGCGTGCGGAGGATGATAATAGCAATTGGTCGTATTTTTCAAGATAAGAGTCGCTGTCAAACAGACGCGGCAGCCCGGTGAGCTGTTCATAACGCTTTGACCCCAATGTGAAGTGCTGAAAGACGCGTGTGGTCAATGCGCCATCCAGTGAGCGGGTGTTGAGCAGTAAGGCGTTCAATAACGGATGCTCAACCAGCAGCGGATAAGGCGGATTTGCCGCGCCGAAGTGATTCAATTCAAAAGCAAGGCTGGCGTACTCCATGCCGGGTTTGAAGTTTCCGCCCAGTATTTTCGGTAATGACGAATAGTCCAACGCTGGTGCGTTGACTGAAGCCCTGCGCACAGTTTCACAGGCAGCCAGCAGGTCGCCTGGCAGATCGAGGCTCATGTTTTGTTCTAATAACGCCTCAAATACGGAGGCAAGCAGAATGGGGGTGATATCCCACTCGCTGGTCATGTTGATGGCTTCGAGGCTGGCAATGACATCCTCGCCGGGGTAGAGTTCGCACAGACCCATTCTTTCGGTGAAGTAGGCCAGCGTGGACTGGATGGCCATGCGGTAGCCGATTGGTTCAACCAAGACACTGTCAAGGTCGATTAAAAAGACGGGCAGACGGTCGCTCACTTTTTTCGTTTCTCCAGTTCGGCGGCGATGTCAGCGGGGGTCAATCCGCGGGAGGCTAATAGGACCAGCACATGGTAGGTGAGATCCGAAATCTCTTCAATCAGGCGCTCGTTGCCCTGACCTTTGGCCGCCAAAATGACTTCTACGGATTCTTCGCCGACCTTTTTCAGTATCTCGTCTTCGCCTTTGGCGAACAGGCTGGCGGTGTATGACCCCTCTGGGTTGGATTGCTGGCGTTCTTTGATAGTGGCAAATAATTCTTCAATCATAATTTCACTCCGTAAGGGTTTCAATTGTTAATGGGCGGAAAAAGCAGCTCGTTGCGCCGGTATGGCAGGTAGGGCCTGTGGGATGTGCCAGCACCAAAATGGCGTCTTCATCGCAATCAAGGCGCAGTTCCACCAGTTCAAGCGTGTTGCCAGAAGTAGCGCCTTTGCGCCATAATTCGTTGCGGCTGCGCGACCAGAAGGTGACCTGGCCGGTTTCAAGGGTCAGGCTGAGCGCTTCGGCGTTCATCCAGGCCAGCATTAAGACATCTTTGGTGTCGGCATCCTGCACGATGGCGGGGATCAAGCCTTGATCGTTAAATTTAGGTTTGAGTGTTTCCATACTTACCTCACCAACCGCACAGGAATGCCTTGTTGATCAAGCCAGGTCTTCAGCTCTTGAATTTTCAAGACACCATCGTGAAAGAGCGAGGCGGCCAGTGCGGCATCCGCGCCGTTTTGCAGTGCGTCGGCGAAGTGCTGCATGTTGCCTGCACCGCCTGAAGCGATCAAGGGCACGTTGGCTGCCTGGGCAATGGCTCGGTTAAGTTCAAGGTCGTAACCTGAGAGCGTACCGTCGCGATCCATGCTGGTGACCAGCAGTTCACCCGCGCCAAGCGCCACCCCTTTGGCAGCCCATTCGATGGCGTCCAGACCGGTGGGGGTGCGGCCGCCGTTGACGAAGACCTCCCAGCGGGGAGTCTCATTCGCGGCGTTCACCCTGCGTGCATCCACGGCCAGCACGATACACTGGCAGCCGAAGGCGTCCGCGCCCTGGCTGAGCAGGGATGGATCGCTGACCGCGGCAGAATTGACGCTGATTTTATCTGCACCAGCCAACAGTAACCGGCGCATATCTTCCACATTGCGGATACCGCCACCGACTGCCAGGGGCATGAAGACCTGGTCTGCCACGCGGTTGACCATCTCGGCCACCGTACTGCGCCCCTCGGGTGTGGCAGAGATATCCAGAAAGACCAGTTCATCCGCGCCGGCTTCGTCGTAGAGGCGGGCTTGCTCTACCGGGTCACCGGCGTCGCGCAGGTTGACGAAGTGCACGCCCTTGACCACGCGCCCGTCGCGGATATCCAGACAGGGGATGATGCGTTTGGCCAACATCAGTCTTGTGCCTTCTGAAACAGGTCTGTAAGGCTGATACTGTTCTCGTAAATGGCGCGGCCAACGATCACCCCGGCCAAACCGGATTCCTTTACGGCTTGAATATCGGCCATGCTGCCGACGCCACCAGAAGCGATCACCTTGAGTCCGCTGACGCGGGCAATATCTTTGGTGGATTCCAGGTTGAGGCCTTTCTGCAACCCGTCGCGGGCAATATCGGTAAAGACCAGGGTGGTGATGCCGCGTTCGCGCACGGTGATAGCCACATCGCCCACGTTTAATCGCGTCTCACCCTGCCAGCCGTGGATGCGCAGCCAGCCGTCGCGGGCATCCAGGCCGGCGATGATGCGCTCCGCACCCCAGCGTGCCACCACTGCTTCAAGCAAGCCTGGCGCTTCAACGATGGCAGTGCCGATAACCACGCGGGTCACGCCCATGTTGAAGGCAGCTTCAATGGTCTCGAGATCGCGCAGCCCGCCGCCGAACTGCACTTTGATTCCGGCAGGCACGGCAACTTTCATTATGGCAGCCACGGCATCCAGGTTTTTGGTCTCGCCGTCGCCAAATGCGCCGTCCAGATTGATTACGTGAAGCCATTCCGCACCGGCAGCGATGAACTGGCGGGCGGTCTCCGCAGGGTCTGCGGAATAGGCGGTCTGGCGGTTGGGGTCGCCTTCGCTGAGACGGACGACCTCGCCACTGCGAAGGTCAATTGCCGGGAAAATTGTAAATGAGTGCATGTTTGTCTCCATGTTATTTGATTTTCAAAAAATTGGCTAACAGGGTTAAGCCTGTGCGTTGACTTTTTTCGGGGTGGAACTGCACACCAAACAGGTTGTCTTTCTGCACGATGCTGGTGTATTGGATGCCGTAATCCGTTTCGGCGAGGCTGTCACGCGCATCCGCGGGCTGGCAGTAATAGGAGTGGTTGAAATAGGCGTAAGGCTCTTCTGTCAGATCGTCGAGCAGTGCTGAAGGGCGCATGCCGCGGAACTGGTTCCAGCCGGTGTGCGGCACCTTCAAGCTGGAAATGTCTGGAAATTTCAGCACCTTGCCGGGGATCAATCCCAGGCCGGGGAAAACACCCATTTCAAGACCGACATCGAAAAATGCTTGCATGCCCACGCAGATGCCTAGCAGCGGCACACCTCTCTCCACCGCGTCCTTTACGGGTTGGGTGAGACCTAACGCGTCCATGCCCTTCATGAAGTTGCCAAAAGCACCCACGCCGGGCAGCACCAGGCGGGTAGCGAAATTGACCTCTTCAGGGCGGTTGCTGCGCAGCACCTCCACCCCCAGAGATTGCAGGGCGTGCTGCACGGAATGCAGATTGCCCGTGCCCACATCCACCAAAACCACGGTTTCGGCCATGTTAGAGCACTCCCTTGCTTGAGGGGACGGTACCCGTACGGCGCGGATCAAGCTGAGTAGCAGCATCCAGGGCGCGGGCGAGTGATTTGAAAATAGCCTCGGCGCGGTGGTGATCGTCCCCACCGGTGATCAAACGCACAGAGAGATTGCAGCGCGCCTGCACAGCGAAAGATTCTAAAAAGTGGGTGATCAGGGTGACGGGCAGGTCGCCAACCTTAATGTCGTTCCAGGTCGCTTCCACCACGGTATAGGGTCGCCCAGAGAAATCGAGGCTGACCTGCGCCAGGCTCTCATCCATTGGCACACTGGCGGTGGCCATGCGCACCAGCCCCTTGCGGTCGCCGAGCGCCTGATCAAAAGCCTTGCCGAGCGCCAGCCCTACATCTTCAACCGTGTGGTGGGGATCAATTTCGAGGTCGCCTTTAGCCTGGATGATGAGGTCAAACAAGCCGTGGACGGCGATCTGGCTCAGCATGTGATCGAAGAAGGGAATGCCCGTGCTGATCTTGTGCTTGCCGCTGCCATCCAGGTTGAGAGAGAGGTTAATGGAGGTTTCTTTGGTTTTGCGCGAGAGGGATGCCTCTCTGAGCGTCGTCAGCTTGTTATTACCGATTTCGTCTGGCAGGCCAAGTGCCTCTGCCACTTTTTGTCTGGCTTCTTTGCCCGCAGCTAATTCGCATAGTTTAAGGCTGAGAAAGAAAGTCTCTGCGCGATTGGCACAAGAGAGCATAACTGCTTCAAGGTGCATGGAATTTATCCAGGTTTTCAAGGCGGGGGTTTGCTTGCCTGCCAGCACCACAACATCATACTCCGTCAGGGAAGTGGAAATTTTCGTCTTAATTAAGGATGCTTCCAGGGCGGCATCCAGAGCGGCTGGCAGCGGTGCTTCGCTGACATAATCCACCTGCAGATTGCGAGGGTTCAAGCCAAGTTTTTGCAACTGCTGCAAGGGTTCAGCCGCCAGCAACAAATCAAGCAGTTTAATTTCAGAGAAGATCAGAAAAGCGATTTTCATGGCAAATCCTCCAGCGCTTTAATCAGGCGGTCGGTGTCTTGGGGCCTCCCCACACTCACGCGGATGCAATCCGACAAGCCTTTAGACGTATAGTATCGCACCAACACACCCTTTTGCGCCAGTGAATTTTTGAGCTCCGCGGCGGACCGCCCGCTGACCCGGCAGAGGATGAAGTTGGTCTCGGAGGGAAAAGGCGAGAGGTACGAAATGCCTTGAAGTGCGTTAAAGAGACGGGTTCGTTCTTCACGAAGCAGCGCCGCATTGCCAGCCAGCCAATCGAGGTCGGCCAGCGAAGCCAGTGCGGCTTGTGTGCCGGCCACGTTGACGTTGTAGGGTTGTTTGATCTTCCACAGCGCGGTGATCAACCATTGGGGGAATGCGCCGTAGCCCACGCGCAGCCCGGCCAGCCCGGCCCATTTGCTGAAGGTGCGCAGCACGACCAAATTACTGCGTTTTTCCACCTCGCGGATCAGGCTGAGGCTTTCACCCAACCTGCCGCCGTCAGTGGTGAACTCGATATAGGCTTCATCCACCACCACCAACAGTGGCAGGTCGAGCAAGGCCTGCATCTCCTCCGCGGATGGCATGCCGCCATCCGGATTGTTGGGGCGGGTGACGAAGAGCACCTTGGGCTGCTCCGTTTTGACGGTTTGCAAGAGAGCAGGCAGATCAAGACTGAAATCCGCATTGCGCGGAATTTCAACCACCTGGCCGGTGTTGACCAATGTGTCGAAGGAATACATGCCAAAGGTAGGCGGACAGATGGCAACTTTTTCACCGGGTTCGAGGTAGGCACGTAAAATGAGATCGAGCAGTTCATCCGCGCCGGAGCCGGCCATCAGATAGGGCACTGGCACCCCGGTGAAGTCTGAAAGCGCTTGACGCAATGCGCGGCTTTCAGGGTCAGGGTAGATGTGCGGATAGCTCAGTTCGGCCAGCGCTTTGCGCGTTTTGGGGGATACGCCGTAGGGGTTTTCGTTGGCGTCCATCTTGGTGAGTTCATCCGGCGCAAAACCGAGGCGTTCTGAGAGCACCTCGTAGGGTTCAATCGGGGTGTAGGGTGCGATGCGCTCCAAACGTTGGGGAATGGGAGGAAGGGGCGTGTTCATTTTTTACCTGGCTTTCCAAGCGCGTCTAGCATGGCAGTGATGCGCTCGGGTTCTTCGTCGAAGATGTAGGTAATAGGCATGGCCACCACGCCGCTGCCGCCAATGGCGCGTAGATCGCGGATAGCTTGCATGATCTCGCTGCGCTTAACGATAATGTTGACGGCGTACCAGTTCTGCTCCGCCTCGCGGGTGATGACGCGCGAGATGGTCGGCCCCTGCAGCCCGCTGATGTTGCATTCGTTGAAAATGCGTTCGGCGATGGCTTCGGAAGACGCTCCGCGGATGTTGGCGAACACGGCCAGATCACCGCTGGCGCGCAGGTGGGCTTCAAAAAACTCGAGCAGAGTGCGCGCGGTTTCAAGGCATTTGGGCTTGTTAAGCAGCGACTGGCGGTTGGCAATCAGCACGGTTTGCGATTTGACGATCATGCCGCCATTGAGCGGACGCAAGTTATTTTCGCGGAGGGTCTGGCCAGATGAAACGATATCGCAGATCAGGTCGGCGTAGCCAATGGTGGGGGCGGTCTCGAGCGTGCCTTCCGCGGGGATCAAGTCCGCGTCAATGCCACGCTCTTGCAAAAAGCGGCTGGTCAGCACCGGGTACTTGGTGGCCACGCGCAGCGGATTTTCCATTTTGCCGGCTTTGGCTTGCAACCCGGCAATATCCTGAACGTCCGTCCAGGCGGTGGGGACGGCCAGGCTCAACATGCAGCCGCCATAACCGAGCGCGTCGTGCAGCACCATCACCTCACCGTTGTCTCCGCGGCGTTCCTCCACTACGTCCAGACCGGTGATGCCGAAATCCACCGAGCCGTCGCGGACGCTGACCACAATATCCGCGGGGCGCTGGAAGAGCACGCTGACCCCCGGCATGTTGGGGATGAGGGCTTCGTATTGGCGAGGGTTCTCCTGGTGCACGCTGAGGCCGCAATCCGCGAAGAAGGCGCGGGTGTCATCCATCAGGCGCCCTTTCGAGGGCATTGAGATGCGTACGTTTTGTGGGGTGATGTTTTGATCCATTTTTGACCGTCCTTTTGAAGAATAATTACTTTGATAAGAAATAATGACTTTGAAGCAAAATAAAACAAAAACCCCCGCTGACCGGGGGTTTGGTTTTCACTGAGCATACCTTTGTGTTGCAGGTGTGACTAACCGACCTCCAGGTCAATTTGGGGGGTATTATGATGATGATGCACATGGAGGTTCAGTTCGGTGTTCATTAGTTGATATGATACATTATCTTCTTTGGTATTGTCAAGAAGCGAAAAAATCAAATTATTTTAATTAAATTTCAGGGGGTGGGTAGATCAGTTTCGGGAGTCTGGTTTTAGACTCCCGAAACTTGCGCTAAACAAAAAAAGGGCACTGTCCCGAAGTCGAAAAACAGACTTCGGGAAATCTTTAATGATTTTATTCGGCCTCACCCCCTTGAGTTCTTGATCTGCTGGAACAAAAAGGTGTCGCCCCCTCTCCATGAAAAATGGAGAGGGGGTAAAGTTAGTGGGTCTATTCAGCTTATAATAAGGGGGTGAGGCTTAAGCCTGGATAAATTTACGAAATTGCTTTTGCAAACTCGTTTGCAAACTTCTTTGCCTCTTCAACCGGGTTCTCGCTTTCGCCAATCGTCTTGACGCAAGCTGAGCCAACAATCACGCCGTCTGCGAAGTCGGCTACTTGTTTAGCTTGTTCGGGTGTGCCGATGCCAAAGCCGACGCAGACCGGGGTGGATGTGCTCGTTTTGACCTGACTAATCAAGCCTTCAAGCCCGACCGAGACCTGCTGACGTGCGCCGGTGACGCCTGCCACGCTGACCAGGTAGATGAAGCCTTTGGCCTTTGAAGCAATTTTGGCCATGCGTTCGGGCGGGGTGGTGGGGGCCAGCATGCTGATTAAGGGTAAATTACCGCACAGCGCTTCAAACTCGGCGGCCTCTTCGGGCGGCAGGTCGGGGATGATGAAGCCGTCCGCACCCGCGGATCGGGCGGCATCGATATAGTTCTTTAATCCAAACGACAAGATGGGGTTGTAGTAGCCCATCAAGATCAGCGGAATGGTCACGCCGCGGCGGCGCAGTTCTGCCACGCCAGCCAGTGCTTTTTTGAGGGTGATGCCGTTTTGTAAGGCGATCTGGGTAGCCTGCTGAATCACCGGTCCGTCGGCCAGCGGATCGGAGAAGGCCAGGCCGACCTCGATCAGGTCCGCGCCGTTTTTGGCCAGCGCCTCAATGATGTCAATCGAACTCTCGATGGTGGGATAACCCAACGGAAAGTAGGGCATGAAAATGGGTTTATGTTGAAAGGCAGCTTCAATGCGGTTCATAGTGACCCTCCTCTGGCGTTTGTTTCTTGAATCACGGTGTTTAAATCTTTGTCGCCGCGGCCAGAGAGGTTCACCAAAATCACCTGGTCTTTGTGCATGATCGGCGCACGTTTGATCACTTCGGCCACCGCGTGTGAGGATTCCAGCGCGGGGATGATGCCCTCGGTTTTGCACATTATTGAAAAAGCTTGGAGCACCTCCTCGTCATTGGCGGAAGTGTAAAAGGCACGTTCCAAATCACGCAATTGCGAGTGCTCGGGGCCGACGGCGGCGTAATCCAGCCCGGCAGAGATGGAGTGTGTGTCGGCAATTTGCCCATCTTCATTTTGCAGCACATACGTGCGCGTGCCGTGGATGACGCCGATGCGTCCTTTGGAGGGGTCTCCGAAGCGCGCGGCGTGTTTACCGGTGGCGATGCCTTTGCCTGCGGCTTCCACGCCGATCAGTTCCACTTGCTCATCGTCGATGAATCCGCTGAAGATGCCAATGGCGTTGGAGCCGCCGCCCACACAGGCGATTACGGTATCGGGCAGGCGTCCGACCTCACCGGCCATCTGGGCGCGGGCTTCACGTCCGATCACGGATTGGAATTCGCGCACCATGGTTGGGTAGGGGTGCGGACCGAGTGCCGAGCCCAAGAGGTAATGCGTGCCTTCCACGTTGGCCACCCAATCGCGGATGGCCTCGTTGACGGCATCCTTAAGCGTCTGCGTGCCTGATGATACCGGTCTGACTTCAGCCCCCAGCAATTTCATGCGGAAGACGTTGGGTTCCTGACGGGCGATATCCACCACGCCCATGTAAACCACGCATTCCAGACCCAACAAAGCCGCCGCCGTGGCGGAGGCCACGCCGTGCTGGCCGGCGCCGGTCTCGGCAATGATGCGCCGCTTGCCCATGCGTTTGGCTAATAATGCCTGGCCGAGGGCGTTGTTGATCTTGTGTGCGCCGGTGTGCGTCAGGTCTTCGCGCTTGATATAGATTTGCGCGCCGCCCAGCTTTTCGGTCAGATTTCTGGCATAGGTGATGGGGGTGGGGCGGCCAACGAATTCCGCCAACAGGCGTTCGTATTCTTTGATAAAGATTTTATCCGCCATGGCCTCGACAAAGGCTTGTTCAAGTTCAATCAGGGCGGGCATCAGGGTTTCGGGCACGAACTGTCCGCCGTAGGGACCAAATTTGGAGGGTAACAGGGTTGTGTTCATTGAATCTCCAACTGTGTTCGTGAGTTTACGGGCGCAAGGCTGGCCAAGTCTGCCTGACGGACCGCGTTGACAAAGGCTTTCATCTTTTGCACATCTTTCATCCCGGGCAAAGTTTCCACACCGGAGGCCACATCCACGCCCCAGGGGTGAACCTGCCCGATGGCTTGGGCTACGTTTTCGGGGGTCAATCCGCCTGCCAGAAAGATGTGGTGTTTTGCGGCCAATTCCGCCGCCGCGGACCAATCCGCCTGCTGGCCCGTGCCGCCATAAGCGATGGTCGAAGCGGCGTCCAACAGAAATGCGGGTTCTTCAGCTTGAATATAATCATTTGGCTGATCCGGGATGCCCCTGAAGGCTTTGTAGGCAAAGGCACCAAGTTTGGCGACGAACTCGTGCGATTCATCCCCATGGAGCTGCACCAAATCCAATGAACAATAGTGTTTGACCTCTTCGATATAATCTGTTTCTGAATTGACAAAAATACCCACAAACTGGATTTTCGGAAACTGCGCTCTCAGCAGATGGGTGACTCTCTTGCAGACTTCAGGGTCAATGTAGCGTTTACTTTGTGAATAGAAATTGAACCCTAGAAAATCCGCACCGGCTTCTATCGCTGCAAAGCCGTCATCAAAAAAACGAATGCCGCAAATCTTCACTTTGGTCATAAGCCACCTTCTTCCAGCGCGGAATGATCCGCTCCTGAGAGTTCGCGTATTTTTGCGGGGATGTCTGATGCGGTGACCAGGGCTTCACCCACCAGGATGGCATCCACACCCGCAATGGCCAGCCTCTGCACATCGGAGGCGATGAATATTCCGCTTTCGGCCACAACTCTGACCGCTTGAGGAATCATCGGACGCAGTTTTTCGGTGGTCTCAAGCGTGACTTCAAAGGTGTTCAGGTTGCGGTTGTTAATGCCGATCAGTTTCAAATTTGGCAAACACAGCACCCTTTCGACTTCGATTGCATCGTGCACTTCCACCAGAGGGGTCAGCCCCAGCTCAAGCGCCAGCGCATGCAGATCCGCCAGCAGTCCATCATCGGGCAGCGCGGCGGCGATCAGCAGCACGGCATCCGCACCGGCGGCGCGGGTTTCATACAACTGCGTTTCATGGATGATGAAATCTTTGCGCAGCAAAGGCAGGCTGATGTTTCGTATGTGCCGCAGGGTTTGCAGGGTGTCAAGCTTGCCCTGAAAAAATGCTTCATCCGTCAAGACGCTGATGGCGGCCGCTCCATGCTGCTGATAGAGATCAGCGGTTTCGAGAAGATCAAGCTGCGGCGCGAGGATGCCCCTTGAGGGTGAGGCGCGTTTGAGTTCGGCGATCAATGCGGGCTGGCTGCCGTATCGGTTGGCATTGAGACAGTTTATGAAATCCAGCGGTGTCGGGCTTTGCAGCGCAAGGCTTCTCAGCGCCGCGCCATCCAGGCTGGCGATCTCAAGTTTCTTTTGGTCGAGAATTTTATCGAGTATGCTCATGGTTTAGGCAAACGAACGGCTGAATTCGACCAGCACGTTGAGTTTATTGAGCGCCGACCCGTTGCGCACGGCTTCTCTGGCTTCGGCAATCGCGGTTTTGAAATTTCCGGTTTCAGCGCTGAGCAGCCCGGCAGCATTGAGTATGACCGCGTCCAGAATGGCATCAGATATATTATTGCCAAGCAGTTCGCGCATCTTCTGCGCGGATTCATCGGGTGTGCCGCCTTTCAGCTCCTGGATGGTGGAGCGCTGCATGCCAAACTCCTGCGGATCGAAATCATAGGTGGTGACCTCACCGTCTTTTAATTGGCTGATGCGATTGGAGCCGATGGGGTTGAGTTCATCCGTATCGCCTGCGCCGTAGACCACCATCACCGCGCGTGAACCGAGTTCCTTGAGCACGTTGGCCAGCGGTTCGGTCAGTTCGGCGGAATACACGCCGATTAACTGGGTGTCTGCGTTGGCCGGGTTGGTGAGCGGACCGAGCAGGTTGAAGATGGTGCGCTGTCCGATCTCTTTGCGTGGGCCGACGGCGTATTTCATGGCCGGGTGAAATTTTGGTGCGAACATAAAGCCGATGCCGATTTCTTCAATGGCGGTTTGAACCTGTTCCGGGCTCAGATCGAGGTTGACGCCCAGCGCCGCCAGCACGTCCGCGCTGCCGCAGTGGGAGGATGCCGCGCGGTTGCCGTGCTTGGCGACTTTGCGACCTGTTCCGGCGACGACAAAAGCCGCGGCGGTGGAGATGTTGAAGGTGAATTTGCCGTCCCCGCCGGTGCCGACGATGTCATAGAGGTGTTCGCCGTTGACCTGCGGCGCGATGGTGACCGCATTCTCACGCATGGCGCGCACCGAGCCAGTGATTTCGGGGATGGTCTCGCCTTTCATACGCAGGGCGGTGAGGTAGGACCCGATCTGGGCAGGAGTGGCCTGGCCGGTCATGATGATGTTCATGGCTTCGCGAGCTTCTTCCGCGATGAGGTCAATGCGGTTAATGGCTTTGGCAATATAAGTTTTTAACATGGTTGCTCTCCTTTTTATGCCTGGATGGCTGAATTTAGAAAGTTTTTCAACAAGGCTTTGCCGTTTTGGGTCAAGATGGATTCGGGGTGAAATTGCAATCCGTAAACCGGATAATCCTTGTGTTTGATGGCCATGATCTCGTTCTCCTGGGTCGAGGCGATCACTTCAAGGTTGTCGGGCAAGGGCTCGGTGACGATCAACGAGTGATAGCGCGTTGCCTCAAAAGGCGAGGGCAGGTTGGCGAAAATGCCCTTGCCGCTGTGAAAGATTTGGGAGGTCTTTCCGTGCATCAGACGGGGCGCTCGCTCCACTTTGCCGCCGTTGACCGCAGCCAGGCATTGGTGACCCAGGCAGACCCCCAAAATAGGAATCTTGCCGGTGAAGTGAAGCATAGCCTCAGGTGACACGCCGCCGTCTTTAATTGGTTCACCCGGGCCGGGAGAGATGACCAAATGATCAGGGGCGAGTTCGATCAATTCATGCAGCTTGATTTGATCATTGCGAAAAACGCGGATTTCGGCATCCAATTCGCCAAAATATTGCACCAGGTTATAGGTAAATGAATCGTAATTATCAATAATGACCAGCATGTTCTTTCCTCTCTAAATTGCAGATTCAGCCAAATCAATCGCGCGCAGCATGGCGCTGGCTTTATTGACCGTCTCTTGGTACTCAGTGGCAGGGTCGCTATCCGCCACGATGCCCGCGCCTGCCTGCACGCTGACTGATCCGCCGCGTCCGATCATGGTGCGGATGGTCAGGCAGGTATCCATAGCGCCGTCAAAACCAAAATAGCCCACCATGCCGGCGTAGGCGTTACGAGAGTCTTTTTCAAGTGCAGAGATGATCTCCATGGCGCGCACTTTTGGCGCGCCGCTAACCGTGCCAGCCGGGAAGGCCGCGCGCAGCAGGTCAAAGGCAGTCAGACCGGGGCGCATCTGGCCTTGTACTTCAGAGACGATGTGCATCACGTGGGAGTAGCGTTCGATGGTGAAGAAATCGGTGACTTTCACACTGCCATATTGACAGACGCGGCCAAGGTCATTACGACCGAGATCCACCAGCATGACATGCTCGGCGCGCTCCTTGGGATCGGCCAGCAGCTCGACCGCCAGGGCATCATCCGTAGCGGCGTCTGCGCCGCGCGGTCGGGTGCCGGCAATAGGACGCAGCGAGGCGATGCCCTGCTCAAGGCGCACAAATAACTCAGGTGAAGACCCCACCAGATAGAGGGGTTCGTTCTCTATCAGGCCAAAATCAAAAAAGAACATGTAAGGGGAGGGGTTCAAGCGGCGCACGGCGCGATAGACGTCGAAGGCATCCGCTTGGGTCTGCCGGGTGAAGCGCTGCGAGAGCACCACCTGAAAGATGTCACCGGCGGTGATTTTCTCTTTGGCCGTCTTGACCATGGATTCAAATTCCGTCCGGGTCAGATTGGAGGTGATGTCTGAGGGTTCGTGGTGTGCGGCTGCAGTTTCGGGCAGCGGCTGTGCAATGCGCTGTTGAATCTGATCCAGTTTGCGTTCGGCGGCCGCGGCGTCGCCATCCAGCACGTTGCAGATCAGAAAGATGCTGTGTCTGACGTTATCAAAGGCGATCAAAGTGTCAGCCAGCATAAAGATGCCATCTGGCATGCTTTGGGTATGCATGCGATTGGTTAGCACTGGCTCAAAAAAGCGTACGGCCTCGTAACTGAGATAGCCTACCAGACCGCCGGTAAAACGCGGCGCGTTGGCAACCTGCTTTACTTCATATTGCTCAATCTCGTGCTGCAAAAACTGGATCGGATCAATTTCGCCGTTCAGCGAGGCAATTTTGCAATCATCCCCTTCGTGAATCTCCACCAGACCATTTTTTAGGTGATAGGTTTTCTTGGGTTGGATGCCGATAAAGGAATAGCGGGCAACATGTTCGCCGCCTTCTACTGATTCAAGCAAAAATGAGGCGCCCTGGCCTCTGAGTTTGAGATAAACACTGACCGGCGTTTCGAGGTCCGCGTGAAGTTCTCTTATTAGGGTTGAAATAGATTTGGTTTGCAGCTTGTTCATGAACGGCTCCCGTGACTTAAAATAAAAATCCCATCATCCACAGGGACGAGAAGGGATTCTCGCGGTGCCACCCATGTTACGCTGCTATAAAAGAAAAATCCCTGTGGTGATGCAACAGGGAGAAGAAAGCCAGCGTCACTCTATCAGGTACGGTCTCAGGTGAGACTTATACCCTTCCTCTATAACGGGAGGCCCCGGATCGGGTTACTCATTTCTTTTCGCCCTTTCAACTCTTAGGTCCATTCAGCTTCTGCGCTTTTACCGAACTCACACCGCTTGCTGTTCAGCTCTCTAAAATCCGCTTTGAGGCTTACTCGTCCTCGTCATTGCTTTTAAATATATTAGGTTGATTATAGCAAGGGTGATTAGAAAGTCAAGGAGCAATTAATTGAAATTTTATGAAAATCTATATAACCACGAACAACACGAATAAAACAAAAGGAAAGTGCAAAAAACAAAATAATTGTCTAAATTATTGAAGAGTGGATTTTAGCCTTAGTATTCCCGTTTCAATATCTTCAAGCGTGTTTGTCGCAAAGTTCAAGCGAATGAAATGCTCTCCGTCTTCAGGGTTGGCGAAGAAGCGAGTACCGGGGGCAAATTCAACACCTTGCTGAATGGCCAATGGCAATAATTCAGATGCAGAGACACCGTCTGGCAGGGTTAGCCAAAGAAACAGCCCGCCGCGGGGGATGAAGAAAGTGGTTTGCTGTAGATGGCTTTGTAACGAGGAGACAAGCGCGTCTCTTCGCTGCCGATAGAGTCGTGTTGTACGGCGCAGGTGAGTCTGATAACGCCCTACGGTGACGAAATCATCCAGAGCGCGCTGGATGAGGGGGGATGTGGTCAGATCCTGCACAAATTTGAGTTTGACCAACTGGTTGAAGATTGGACCGTCCGCAACCAGGTAGCCCACACGCATACCCGGCATGAGCATTTTCGAGAAGGTGCCGATATAGATCACCTGACCGTTCATATCCAGAGCTTTGATGGCAGGCAGACTGTGTCCATCGTATCGCAGGTCGCCAGCGAAGTCATCTTCCAAAATAGGGATGTTGTATTTGGCGGCAAGAGCGAGCAGTTGTTTGCGTCTTGCAACACTCATGCAGGCACCAGAGGGATTTTGAAAATTAGGGATGGTATAGAATAAACGCGGCGCGTGCACCTGTAACAGTGGTTCGATCAACTCTACCTGCAAGCCGTATTCGTCCACGGGTACATCTATGATCTTCAGTTTCAGATGTCTGAAAAGATCTATCGCCAGGTTGTAAGTGGGGCTTTCAACCAGGATGACATCGCCTTCGCGCAGAAGCTGCTGGCAAACCAGCGACAGCGCCTGCTGTGAACCTGAAGTAATCAGCACCTGATCGGGGTGGGTTTGGATGCCCTGGCTGGCGAGTACGCGGCTGATGGTGAGCCGCAGCGGTTCGTATCCTGCGCCAAATTGGCCGTAGCTTAATGCCTCAATGCCATCCCGCCGGATGACATCTTGCAGGGTGTGGAGGAAATCTCTTAACGGAAATTGATCAGGGTCGCCTACGCCGGTGAATGAGATCAATTTTTCGGTGGCGTGGGTTACATTTACCGGCACCATTGGGTTAATTTCATGCTCGCCAGCAAGCTGCCAGAACGTCCATGACTTGATGACCGGTTGATCTGGCGCATGGCGAATACTTTGGGGAGGGTCCACAAAGGTGCCGCTGCCTTCGCGAGTGATGATCAATCCGTCGCTTTCGAGTAGCGCATAGGCGTTTTGAACGGTGATGCGGCTAATGCCAAGTTCCAAAGCAAGGGCGCGGGTGGCAGGCAGCTTCATCCCCCTGGGCAGGCTGCCAGCGCGGATACTCTCCTTCAGCCAATTGGCTAACTGTTGAGTGATTGGGGTCTTGCTTTGGCGGTCAATCGGGATGCGCATTACCTAATTATATTAGGAATTGGCATTAAAAGAATGAGAAATACTTGATGTATTAATCACTCCATTAAGTTACTGTAGGCGATGTTTTTGTTTTTGACTTAAATAGTTAATTACCTGGTCTTAGAGAGGTTTGTTGTTCAATTTTTGCGTAATCGAGCAAAAATTTGGCAGCAAGTATGTGCCAGATCATCCAAAAAGCACCGCCTGAAGCCATCAAGAGTGTTTGCAGCGCAGGTGTAAAAGGGATGGTAAGACAGTAAATCAGGTCGCAGCCAGCCGCGATAAGCCCAATAACGCCTGTAAAGCGATTTGTTGGCAAAAGTAGGCTGGCAAAAATCAATCCTGCCAGTGATATCAATAGATAACTGATGAATGTGCCGGTGTTCGGAAAGCCCCCCATGGGGCTATTGGCTGCCAGGAGTGATTGCCCGGCTGAGATCAACGCGTTTTTTTGCGCCTCGCTGGCCGCTTCTGTAAATTGGTGCGTCAGCGAGACCATTGTAAGAGAGATATTCGATGAAAGGCTGATGGCGATGCCTATTAATCCGCTGGAGAGGGCCAAGACAACCCGGCTTCTTGATCTCTGCCATAATGCAGCCCCCAAGCCCAGGAAAACGACACCGACCAGGAGTCCGTTGATCAGGTCGAAAGCTGCCAAAAAGGATAATCCAATGAAGGGTTTGGCGTCTAAAAGTAGAAACCAATCAATAACCGTGGATGGGATACCTTCAACACCGGTAAAGAGTGAGACTTCAGCGCCGATGTTGCGCCGAAAGAGGATTGCTGCAAAAAGTGCTGCGATAGCACCGACCCGACAAAGGTTTTTCCATTCCTTATTGTTTGTCATTTTCTTTCCTTTGATAAGCGTGACAAATCTCTGGCCAATAGTGGGAACCAAATCAGTTAAAGTGGACCGGCAATTATCATTAAAATAACACCCATTTCAGGTAAGAACAAGCCGACCAAAAAATGCAGCAAATCCAAACCGTGCATCACCACACCTAACCAGGCAGTAATCTTGCTAAAACCAGCCGTGAGGATCATCATTATTGAAAAAAGAAGCGTCGATGTTTGCAGCAACATGCCACCAAAAAAGAGTAGAGACGCCATCGTGATAAGTGATTCGGCTAGAAGAATCCAGATCGTTGCGATAGTGGGTTTGCGGAGTGATTCAACTTTTAAGTCAGACATTTACATCTCTCTTGAGAAATTCAATAATTCTTATTATTTTAATTTTATCCAATCATAGTATTTGTGCATATGACAATTCGTGTACGAATCATGCTTTGTCATGCACTATTTTTTTTATTTCTTCTTGTGATCTATGGGCGTTCAAAAAGCCTTTCTTTCACTATGAAAAAACCCCGAGAGTTTTCTCGGGGTTTTGTTGTACTTATTATTGGCTTCTGTCTAGAATTTTTTCAATTTCAGTGAACTGATCCTGGCTGAGCGAGCCGAAATCAAGGGCTTTTGCGTTTTCTTCCACTTGCTTGACTGTGCGGAAGCCTGGGATGGGGATGGTCTTGGGGCTGCGCGCCCACAACCAGCCCAGTGCGCCCTGCGCCAGGGTGCGTCCGCCGCTGGTGAGCACTTCGCGGACGGCATTGATCTTGGCGGAATACGCCTCGCTCGGAACACCGTTCTTGAAATATTTCATCCATTCAGGGCTCTTATCGCCGCGCACATCATCCGCGGAAGGTTTTACCCCTGTCATATATTTGCCGGTGAGCAGCCCCATGGCCAACGGTCCGCGGTTGATCAACGCCAAATTTTCTTTTTCACAAACAGCCACGATGGCAGCATTATCGTCCAATACGTTTAACTCGGCCTGGATGGTGGAGCAGTGTTCACCCTGTGCAAAGAACTCGGCGCTTTTTGGGAAGTCGGTGCTCCAACCGTAAGCTCGAATCTTCTTTTCAGCTAAAAGCTGTTCAAGTGTGTCACGGACTGGCTCAGCTTTGTCAGCAGGGAACCCGTTATCGTGGAACTGGTACAGGTCAATGTAATCCGTTTCAAGGCGGCGCAGCGAGGCTTCACACGCCATGCGGATGCCTGCGGGTGTGGCGTCACTGCCGGTGACCTGTCGAGTTGTTTCGTCAAAGACTGCGTTAAATTTGGTGGCGATCACCACCTGGTCTCGTTTGCCAGCAAAGGCTTTGGCTAAAACGCGTTCACTGTGCCCGGCGCCGTAAACGTTGGCGGTGTCAAAGAATGTCACACCCATTTCTAGCGCAGCATGTATGGCGCGGATGGATTCGTTATCATCCACTTCACCCCAACCGAGAGGGGAGGTGCCAGACCATAAGGGTCCGCCGATAGCCCAGCAGCCCATGCCGAGGGCGCTGACTTCGATGCCGGATCTTCCTAACGTGCGAGTGAGTTTTGATGTCATATTTTCGCCTCTTCTCTTTTTTATTTATTATCTCATTTTACTTAAATTTAGACATGATTGATATAGCCGAAAAAGTACCAAAAGAATAACGCCACTTCAAAATTGAAGAAGTTGACACTTGACATAATTAGAAATATTACTATAATTAGAAATATGTCTAATTATGATATTCAACCCATGCCAACAATGACCATCAATTCTGATGAGCAGATCCGTGCTTATATTAATCCAACCCGCATGACCATTTTGTCTTACCTGGCAAAAGAAAAGAAGTCAGTTTCAATGATTGCACAATTGCTTAAGGTTCACCCTGCCAACCTGACACATCATTTCAAAGTATTGGAAAAAGTTGGATTGATCAAATTGGTTGAAAAAAGAGAAACTGGTAAAAACCTTGAAAAACTTTACCGGGCGGTAGCGCTTCAGTTCATTGTTGATGCAGAGAACGAAATGACCAATAAACAGGTATTAGGGCTCATTATTTTGCGTGATAACCTCAATGCCTCTATTCAATCACTTAAAAACCAGACTGGAGAAAAAGATGTCTTGGCGGTGATTAAAACGGTGCGTATTAACCAGCAGAATTTATCCAGATTTGCGACCCGGTTGCTAGATCTGGCGAATGAATTTGGAAAGAGTTCGTCCAATAAGGGGGAGGTGTACAGTTTGAATGCAAGTATCTACCCAACCGACGCTGTTGATATACCAGGTCAAGAAATTTCGATCAGGGTTGATGGAGAGTAATAATCACAACAACCTGAATTAGTTATTCCCAGCCATAATTTTAGTAGGGAGAGTCAACCATGTTAAAGAACAAGGGGCTTAAAATGCTGCTTTGGATCGGTTTGTCCATCTTGTTGGTCGGAATCATTGTGATCACTGCATTCTTTGCATATCAAATTCAATTGCGTAAAGCCGAATTGGTGCAAACTATTTTTGATAACCCTGATTCTACGGCAGTCGTTGTCTATACTTTTGATGCAAATGCTAAACTGGTGGAAGATGGCAGTGACCTGTTCCTAAACGCAGATACACCACTCGTCACGGCCTCGATGATGAAGCTTGTGGTGCTGGCCGCGTATGAGACTGCGGTTGCTCAAGGGGAACTGAATCCTGACGAACTGATCAGCATTGCTGACCTCGAAGGTTATTACCTCCCCAAAACTGATGGCAATGCACACATCAACGGGTTGGCCAGTTTGGGGCTTAAGACGGATGAACTTGGATTTGCACTGGATCAAGAGGCCGTTATTCGCCTGGATGACATTGCCAAAATCATGATCCACTTTAGTGGAAATGCAGAAACAGATTACATTATTCAACGTTTGGGTTATGAAAGAGTCAATTCCGTTACCGGTATGGAACACCATACAACGATCCATTCCATCCTCGGTGTTAGCCTGGCGATGATGGATCACGAAAATCCACTTGCGAATAACGATCTGCGCCAAAAATTGATCCGGGATGTTGAGCAAAACAACTTTGCCCATTTTAACAATCTTGTTGACTTGTATCTTAACAACCCAGAATGGCGTACCAAACAAATAGACTACATGCGATCTAATCAATATATTGATGCAGCAAATCAATTAGGTTGGCAAGGTCAGGTTGAAGCGGGGCAGTTGTTTCCAAAAGGGACGGCACGTGAGTATGCACAACTGATGGCAAGCATAGCCAGTGGGGGCTTCGTTTCGACGGAAGTTAGCACACAAATTCAGACCAAGCTTGAGAGCATCCCCACCGATTGGCCTCTGCGTGCCTTTTTCTTTCGACGCTACGGAAGCAAAGACGGACTCACGGCAGGATTGATCAACCTGGCTTCATATGGTGTGCCCAAAAATGGAACATTGTCCAGACAGTCAAGAGTATCGGTGATCATGACCAACAATTTACCAGTTCAAATCTGGCTAGATCAGGTAAAAGGTGAAGGCGTTTATTTTATACAAGCTGACTTGATCAGGGCAAAAGGAATTTGGACTCTTTTTCAATAACGGTCAAAACGTGTGTTTCTTTACCAAAACTAAATCGTTAGATTGGCAGCTCATGCTCAGTTTACTATTTGCCCGACATCACTAAAGTTTACTTGTATGGGTTGTTGAAAGTTTAAAAAATCCCTGATTTTTGTTCCAGGGATTTTTTTGCTCCCAGTTAATTTTCAAAAATTTTGCGGGTTAATTTGCTTCTATTTCTACCGCTTTTAAAGTTTGTTCTTTCAATCCGGGCAGCCGGATTATGCGCTTAATCACAAACGGCCACGCGATTAAGGCGATGGATGCCGTGCTGATGATCATGATTCCCAAGGCCATGATCATATTGTCCCATGGCTGTGAGATGATAAGGGTGCCCAAGCTTCCCATCAGCATAGCTGTGCAGCTCATCAATGATGAGACTGCACCCGAATCTCCCTTTTGTTGTTCAAGCAGCATGTTGGTGGCTGGTGAACGGAAGCAGCTTCCGGCGGTGGAGACCGGCAGCATACACAACGCGAATATCCAGGGTTGCAGGCCGCCCACCAAACAGACCAGCACGCCGCCTATGGCAATGATCATGTAGCAAGCACGGATGATAGTTTCAGAATGTATTCGATTTGATAATCGCAAAAAGATCATCGGCCCGAGGATTAAACCAACCGCGTTTAACGAGAAATACAAACTGTAGGCTTGCCCGCTGAGATGAAAACCCTCCTGGTAAATATAAGTGGAGGAAGCCACGAAAGCCATGGTCGAAAGACTGCCAATCGAAAATATGATCAAGAGCATGGCAAATCCGCGGTTCTTGAGCACGTGACCGAGGCGCAGCATGCTTGGAAGCAGGCTGCCTGTGTTGCGTTCAAGGATGGTCTCTGTGAATAATAAACTGCCCAATAAGGCCAAAACACCAATGCCGGTGAGCGTCATGAATACGCCGCGCCATGACATCACCTTTAACAGGAAGGCGCCCAAAACAGGCGCGACGGCAGGTGAGATCAGCACCATGGATTGCACAATGGCGAGAATCGACAAGCGTTTTTTGCCGTGATAGGAGTCTTTAACGATTGCGATGGCCACAGCGCCGGCAGCGCTGCCGCCAATGGCCTGAAAAATGCGGAAGATGATCAGCGCATCAATGCTGCCCACAAACACACAGGCAAGACTGGCGGCAATGTATAGCGATAATCCAATCACGAGGATGGGTTTGCGTCCGTAAAGATCGCTGAGCGGACCCCAGATCAGAGTGCCGAGGGCGTAAAAGACGAAAAACATGGTCAGCGTCAGATTCGTGCGTTCCGGGCCAACGCCAAAATTAGCACTCATGGTAGGCAGGGCAGGCAGGTAGAGGTCAGTTGATAGCGGCACAAAGGCGCTTAAAAGTGCGATCAGAACGACCAGACCTTTTTCTCCGATGATTTTTTGTTTGGATGTTTCCATAAATGATATTAAGTCCTTCTAAATTGCATGGGTGGTTTTTAGGTTTGAGTTTGAATTTGGTTCAAGGGAGGTGGTTGTCCTTGGATAAGGTCTGAGTAAGAATCGCACTATTATACGCCCAACAATTATTCTTCGTAATATCTGACATCTCGTTTGGGGTTGGGGTAAATAAGACAAATTGTGTCTTGATTATGTTATTTATTTATTCTATAATCAATTGAAATTGGTCTTTTTCTTTGCTTATTCGTATTTCCAGGAGGTTTTCGATGACACAGGTTCGCGTTTTGGTCGGCACACGCAAAGGGGCGTTTATTCTGACTTCGGACGAAAAACGACAGAAGTGGGATGTTTCCGCGCCGCATTTCTCAGGCTGGGAGATTTATCACATCAACGGCTCTCCTGTGAACCCAAACCGCCTGTATGCTTCGCAAACTTCTGACTGGTTTGGACAGGTGATTCAGCGGTCGGATGATGGCGGCAGCACCTGGGAGGCTGTGAACAATGATTTCGCTTACATCGGCGACCCTGGCACGCATCTGTTCTATGACGACTCCCAAAAACCCTGGGCGTTCAAGCGTGTTTGGAATCTGCAGCCAGGTTTGGCAGACCCTGAATTGGTCTACGCCGGTGTGGAAGATGCCGCACTTTTCGTTTCAAAAGACGGCGGTCAGAGTTGGCAGGAACTTGCCGGTCTGCGCGACGTCAAAGGGCACATGTGGCAGCCCGGAGCGGGCGGTTTATGCCTGCATACCATTTTGCTTGACCCGGCAAATCCGCAGCGTCTCTATGTTGCCATTTCAGCGGCGGGCGCGTTCCGCAGCGAAGATGGCGGTATAACATGGCTGCCAATCAACAAAGGCTTGATCTCGGATGGCGAGTTGCCTGATCCCGGGGCAGATGTAGGCCACTGCGTTCACAGCCTGGCCATGCATCCCTCCAAACCCGGGGTGTTGTTCATGCAAAAACATTGGGATGTGATGCGCTCTGATGATTCGGGGGACATGTGGCATGAAGTCAGCGGCAATTTGCCAAGTGATTTCGGCTTCCCCATCGTGGTGCACGCTCATGAACCTGAAACCATCTATGTTGTGCCCATCAAGAGTGATTCGGAACACTTTCCGCCAGACGGCAAGCTAAGAGTTTACCGCAGCCGCAGCGGTGGAAATGATTGGGAGGCACTGACAAATGGACTGCCGCAGAAAGACTGCTACGTGAACGTGCTGCGCAACGCGCTGGCTGTGGATACGCTCAAGGACTGCGGTATTTACCTGGGAACATCCGGCGGACAGGCGTATGTATCTGCCGATTCAGGCGACCACTGGGAGACCATCGTCCACAACTTGCCGCCAGTTTTGTCGGTAGAGGTACAGGTCATAAAATGATCCGTGTTGTGCTGCCTTATCATTTGCAGCGGCTGGCGAACACAGGGCGAGTGGTCGAACTGGAAGTTGAACCCCCGGTATCGCAGCGATCCATTTTGGATGCGCTTGAAGCGCGCTATCCGATGCTGCGCGGAACCATGCGTAATCGAGCTACCAGTGAACGTCAACCCTTCATCCGCTTTTTTGCATGTAATGAAGATTTCTCGTTGACCTCACCGGATGCGCCTTTGCCGGATGCAGTGGTGCAGGGTAAAGAAGAATTTATGATTGTTGGCGCGATGGCGGGCGGGTAATATGTGTTAAGAAGATTGAGTCGTCGTCCTAGATTTGGATTAATTTGATCTAAACCCTCAATTGTATGCATAAAAATTCTTACTTGATATTCCTTAATATATATTGGTGGGTTTCTGGAAATTGCAACCTTTCTACGAGGAATGTGGATTTTGAAAAAAGTCAATTTCTATTCCAGGAGGGAAGGCACGTTTTCAGCCAAGGTTTTAATAGGTATTGCTTTGATTTTTTCGGCAATCTGATATGGGTGTGGACCTGGATAGATAACCAGAATTTGGGACAAATTCAGGTTATCTAACGATGTGTACATGGAAGGTGTTGCTCGTGGTGAATCCATTCGCTTGTATTCCACACCAATACGTTTTCCATCCTTAATGAGGAGCAAATCGAGTTCGGCTCCTGAATGGGTTGCCCAGAAATAGACTTCATCTGGTTCGAAAGCTTTAATAGATTCCTCAATGGCATAACCTTCCCAAGATGCGCCACTGCGAGGATGAAGGGTGAGTTCCTGGACCGTGCGGATGCCTAGCAGGTAATGTAGTAAACCTGAATCTCGCAGATATATTTTGGGAGACTTTACCTGCCTTTTGCCAAGGTTTTCATACCACGGTTGTAATTGCCTCACCATGAAAAGGTCTTGTAATAAATCCACGTAACGCCGAGCCGTGCTTTGGCTGACGTCTAATGCACGGGAAGCCTCTGCTGCATTCCAGATTTGGCCATGGTAATGAGCGAGATGACTCCAAAAGCGGAATAAGCTCGTGGCTGGGATGTTGAATCCCATAAGCGGAATGTCCCGTTCTAAAAAAGTATTAACAAAATTTTTTCGCCAATCCAGGCTTTCTAGATCGTTGTCAACCAGGAAAGAAAGTGGAAATCCGCCGCGCTGCCAGTGTTGATTTTGGTTAATTATCCCAACTTCAGCAAGACTAAAACCACTCATTGTGATGACTTTGATTCGGCCAGCCAGTGTTTCTGAAGATTGATGTAATAGGTCAGGAGAGGCACTGCCTAAAATTAGAAAACGGAGAGGTGAGGGTTCGCGGTCTGCAAGAACCCGAATAATTGGAAATAGTTCTGGACGGCGTTGAATTTCATCAATCACAATTAAGCCTGATAAGCTCTGGAAAGTGGTCATCGGTTCGTCCAGACGCGCCAGACTAAATGGATCTTCGAGATCAAAATAGTTAATCGAAGAAGGGGATACAAATTTTCGCGCCATGGTAGTTTTACCGCACTGGCGGGGGCCAATCAAAGCCACCACGCGGTATTTGTCAAGCGCGTTTTGGATATTGCGATGAAGTGAAATTCTTTCAACCATATAGTCATTATACCTTGAAAATCCCTCATCCGATGACAGAATTTCAAGGTGTTCTTTTAAATATATGTCCCCTTGCGAAGCAACCTGAGATAGTTGTGCAGGGGAAAGAGGAATTCATGAGTGTAGGAGTTATGGTGGACGGGTAAGGTGTGTGAAAGTGGGCAAGGATTACTTACCATGAAATCTCGGAGTCTAACTCCGAGATTTCATGGTTGATTATCAGAGATTAAATCCTTAGGGGGGTAGATTTGCTATATATCATCCAAAGACTTCCACAGAGAAAATGATTTAGCCAATTCCAATTTATATAAATAATGGTGCAATTCTAGTTTTGAGGACTCATTGTGTGATATTCCTGAGACGGTGCGCAGGGCAAGGAAGAGTTCATTGTCGTAGGCGCGATGGCCGGCGGGTAATTTAGTAGGTTTTTTGGTTCAGCGATATTTGTTGGGTAAACTGCCTAAAAAATCAGCCAAAATCTGGTTAAATTCGTCGGGATTATCCATATTGGCATTGTGGGCGGCGTTTGAAATTACTTTCAATGGTCTGTCTTCATTTTTTGCCCAATTTTGGCAATAAGCTTGTACTTTACCGGTAATGTCTGCATCGCCATAAGTGATTAAAACAGGACAAGCAAGTTTGTCTTTATCAAATTCAATCAAACCTCGATAAACCGACCCCATGATGTGAATCACTTCCTCTTTGGATAACCCGGACATGGTATCAAGTGCATACTTTTTTCCATTTGTGGTTAACGCGATTTGGTTGGAGGTCAAATTTACCAGTGATTTGAAATTGTATAGCTTTAGCAATATTGGCGTAATGGATAGCAGCCACCTGTCCATTTTGGAGTAGTAAGCTAATTGAATCGGGGATGAACCCACGGTTATGACGCTGGTAATCAGTTCAGGGTGGTCCGCTGCTGCTATCTGGCTGATATAGCCGCCCATCGATTGCCCGACAAGGTTGGCTTTTTGAATTTTTTCTGCAATGATGATTGAATACAAATCATCCGCACAATGCTGCAATGAATAATCACGATATGGCCGGGATAAACCATGACATGGAACATCCCAGACGATCACCTTATATTTTTGATCGAATTTGTTGCATTGATATTCGAACAAACCATGATCCATGGTTGCGCCGTGTGTAAAAATGAGACCGATATTCCCGTCCCCTTCAGTCCAATAGTGAACTATACCTCGATTATTTGTGTAAGTCTTGTGTTCCATGTTTTTTCCTGTAAAGCAACAATTGTATGGCATAAGGACAGAAATAATTATATAAGATTTTTCAACACCGAATCCAATAGTCTATTGAAGTGCTCATATTCCGTAGGGTGCATCCCGCTTTTTGGGATGCACCACAATAAAAAAAATAAGCCATATTGATGAAAAAATGGATGAAACAATTCTTTTTTAAACCCAAAAACCCCAATGAATACCAAATTTATCAATGAAACGGACCACACACTCACTATAATTAGTGGGTTGTTTTGGTGAAACCGTTATGCTGTTTTCAGAAAGTATGGAATAAGATTCTTCAAATTGCTCAATATTTTGGAATTGCACTACCAATTGAAAACCAGAGGCTTGAGTGATTCCTTCATTATCTCCAAAATCGTTCATCATCAGTATTTGATTGTGAATTTTTATCTCTGAGTGGATTACTTCATTTTCTTTTCCAGGGGACTGATTTGGGATGATGGTCAGAACTTCTGCACTATATGCTTTTTTATATAACTCTATGGCTTCTCGACAGTTCCCGTTGAAGTAAATATGTGTGCAAAACACGAATACCCTCCATATTTAATTTGGTTATGGTGATGAAAATTCGATTGATTGTATAACAAAAACCGCGCAGTGAAGAAATGGATGACGTGGTTCCGAATATTCATTTTAATTCTTAATAATAAAGAGGGAAGATTATTAGTATTAATCTAGAACTAACTCTATCCGAAGGGAACTGCGAAGAATACATTAGGGCAACGGTACTAAAAATAAAAAGGATGAATCAAATTTGATAAATCCTTTTTCTGTGCCCCCAACGGGATTCGAACCCGTGTTTTGGCCTTGAGAGGGCCACGTCCTGGGCCACTAGACAATGGGGGCGTTTATGCGCTGCACATAAAGTGAGCGAGAGGATTTTATCATGAAGGTGGGGGGGCGTCAAACGAATGCTGCACTCTGGGTGCGCAGTTTTTTCTACCTGCCGAGAACCATATACAACGATAAATTCTTATATTTTTTACATGATTATTATGATAATATTTATCTAATTGAAGAATGAATTAGTTCTTCATTCCTGGAGCTAAAAATGGATAAAGATTACCAATCACTCAAAATTGACCGCTCGGAGATTACCCCGAAATCACTTTACCTTTCGCGGCGAGATTTTATGCGTTCAGCCGCCCTGACCGCCGGGGCAGTAGCGCTGGCAGCCTGTGTGCCTGGAGCTATCGACCCCAATACCGGTTCAAATGCGCCAACCGACCCCTCCAATGCCTATATGGACGAATTAGGCAACCCGGCCAATTCAATCCAACAAACGACGAATTACAACAATTATTATGAGTTCACCACCAACCCCCAGGGAGTGGCGAGGCTTGCTGCGAATTTCCCCACCTCGCCGTGGGGTGTGAACGTTTACGGCCTGGTGAACAACCCTAAAACCTTTACCGTGGATGATTTGAATCAGCTCTTCACACCTGAAGAACGCATCTACCGCATGCGTTGCGTGGAAGGCTGGAGTTTGGTTATCCCCTGGCTGGGTTTTCCGCTTTCAAAATTGTTAGAGGCTGTTGAACCCACCAGTGAAGCCACCCATGTGCGTTTTGAAACCGTGTTTGCCCCGGATGAAATGCCGGGTTTGAAAAACCTTAGCTATCCGTGGCCATATCAAGAGGGGCTCAGACTTGATGAAGCCAATAACGATCTCACCATTTTGGCCACAGGCATGTACGGCGGCGAACTGCCCGCCCAAAACGGCGGCGGCATCCGCCTGGTGGTGCCGTGGAAGTACGGCTTCAAATCCGCCAAGGCGCTGGTCAAAATCGAACTGGTCGATTATCAGCCTGACACCTTGTGGAATGCGATTGCGCCGAACGAATACGGCTTTTACTCCAACGTCAATCCCAATGTGGATCATCCGCGCTGGTCGCAGGCTACCGAACGGCGCATCGGTGATACAGACCGCCGCCTGACCTTGATGTTCAACGGCTACGAAGATCAGGTAGGCTATCTTTACGAAGGAATGGATTTAAAGGAAAATTACTAAAATGGATAAGAAAATAGAATGGTTTAGACTTGTCGTCCATATTGGCGCCTGGGGCACCTTGTTGGTTTTGATTCTGGTCAACTTTTTGAATCCCAATTCGGTTAATCCCATCTTGACCTTTGAGCATCATACTGGCACGGCTGCCCTTATTTTTCTGATTCTATCGCTTGCCGGAACCCCGGTTGGTTCGATATTGGAGTGGAAGGATTTCGCGAAACGCAAGAAAGCGCTGGGGGTTTACGGTTTCATGTTTGCCGCGGTTCATGTGTTAGCCTTCTTGTGGCTTGATTATGGATTCCAGTTTAAGTTCATTATCAACGTGGTTAAGAATACAGTCTACATTTGGTTTGGACTGGCTGCCTTCACCATGCTTCTGGCGTTGGCGATTACTTCTTTCAAGAAGATGAAACAACTTATGAAAAAGAACTGGAAGCGTCTGCACCGTCTGGCCTATGTGATCGCACCCCTGGCGGTGATTCATTTCTTTCTGATCGTTAAGGCAAATTTCTTGACCCTTCAGGGCAATGTGCGCGAGCCGTTGATCTATGGAAGTATTGTACTCATCTTGTTGCTGGTGCGTATTCCGCCCATCAAACGCGGTCTGATCAATCTGAGAACGGCGATTCAGAGCCGCACCCGCCGGCCAAATCCTGTATAATTCGAGTCTATGACTCCCAACGAACCCTCCAAACAAGCTGAGCAAGTCAGAGCAATGTTCACGCGGATCGCAGGCCGCTATGACCTGATGAACCGCTTGATGAGTTTTGGCCAGGATGTTTTCTGGCGCCGCAAAATGATGGTGAAGATCAACTTTCCGCCCCGGGCGGTGGTTTTGGATCTAGGCGCCGGCACAGGGGACCTGTCACGCGAAGTACGCCGTCTAACCGAAGGCGCCTCTATCACAGCCGCGGATTTCACACTGGGGATGCTTGAAGCCGGCAAGGAGTGGCAATCCATTCAGCGCTGTAATGCTGACGCCATGCGTTTGCCTTTTGCCGCGGATCGGTTTGATGTGGTGGTTTCTGGATTTTTGGTGCGCAATGTCGAAAGCGTGGAGCAGACGCTGGCCGAAATGGTGCGTGTGCTCAAACCCGGCGGCCAGTTGTTGATTCTGGATATGACTCGTCCGCGTAGTAAAGTTCTGGCCCCTTTCATCCGTTTCTATCTCAATCGGGTGGTGCCGCTGCTCGGGGCGATGGTCACCGGTCAAAAAGAAGCCTACACATACTTGCCTGATTCCACGCAAAGCTTTTTGAAAGCTGAAGAACTGGCAAATAAAATGAAGGCCAGCGGCCTTCATGATGTTGAGTTTGAAACCCTCAATTTTGGTACCGTGGCCATCCATCACGGAGTGCTGGCCGAGTATTAACAAACTAGCGTTGCGAACCCTGCACTACTCGATGACATGAAGACAAAAAACTACCCCATATCCTGCCTGCCAGCCAAAGCCCGCAGCAGGGTATTTTGATCTGCATATTCCAGGTCGCCGCCCATGGGTAAACCACGCGCAAGACGGGTGATCCGTACCCCCATCGGCAGCATCTGTTGCCTCAGGTAGAGCGCAGTCGCATCGCCTTCCATGCTCGGATTGGTCGCCAGGATGATCTCTTTGGCCTCGCCGCTGCGTACGCGCTCCAGCAGGGGTTTGATCTTCAGATCGTCTGGGCCAACGCCTTCAATCGGTGACAATACACCTTGCAGTACGTGGTAACGCCCGTGAAAACCGCCGGTGCGTTCAAGCGCCAGCACATCCAGCGGATCTTCAACCACGCAAATGGTACCGTCCGCGCGTTTTTCATCTTCACAGATTTCGCAGTGTTCCTGAGTGGCAAGGGTGATATTGAAGCAAATTTTGCACTGCCCGGTGGCCGTTTTCAAACCTGTCAGCGCGTTGACCAATTGACTTGCCAAGTCTTCAGGCGCTCTCAAGATATGAAAGGCCAGTCGCGACGCGGATTTCGGTCCGATGCCGGGCAGTCGTTCGAGCGCATTGATCAGGTTTTGAATGGGCAGAGGCAGAATAGACATAAGTCAGCTTAGAAACCCATGCCTGAGAGGCCGCCGGCCAGGGGGCCCATCTTTTCTTCAGAGAGCTTGCGTGAGTCATCCAATGCCAGGTTGACCGCGCTGAGAATCAAGTCTTGAAGCATTTCGGCATCTGCGTCTTTGATCAATTCGGGGTCGATGATCACTTCTTTGCAGTGTTGGTCGCCGGTCATGGTTACTTTCACCGCGCCACCGCCTGCAGAAGAGGTAACCGTCTCGACAGCCAATTGTTCTTGAGCGATGGCCATTTGTTCCTGCATTTTCTTGATCTGTGCCATCATGCCGCCGCCGGCCATGCCGCCACCGCCGCCTACAGGTCGATTGAATCCTTTTGCCATGGTTATTCTCCTAAATGTTATATTTACTATTGGCGAATCTTGCCGCCAAGATTTAAGGCTGTTCCAACGATGCCATCTGCATCTACATCCAAACCCACAGATGAAGATGATGTTTTTCCGCTTACCACGATGCAAACGATGGGCAGATCCACTTTCAGTAAATGGTGGATTACTTTTCGGGTGACATCCAGGTTTTCAGCGGATTCCATTTTCGATTTTAACACTTCACTGGCAAAGCCGATCACCAGTGCGCCACCTTTAATCTGGAGGCTCTTGTGCGAGTTCAGCAGTGCTTCAGTCTGTGAGCGCTGACCTTTTACTTCGGCACGGATGGTGTTCCAGTTCGCCTGAATATCCTGGGCAGTAATTCCGCCGCCGGCACTTGAACTGAGAACGATCGGTGCTGTTTCAGTCTTGGTTTGTTTGACCTGTTCTCTAACTGACTCTTTAGCAGGTTCCGGTTCAACTTTCTTTGGTTCAGAGGTTATGGCAACTTTAGGTTCCGCAGCAGTGACGTTCTCAGGTTGCCTTGTTTGCTTCTCAATAACCGGTTTTGAAGCAGTGGTTTGCGATCCTTCCACCGCGCGGGCAAAGGCCATTTCAAGCGCCATGCCGGGCTGCCACGAGGTGCGGATGTCGTTGATCGCTTCGTTGAAGAGGCGCATCCATTCCATCAGAGCAGCCGTTTCAACCGACTGGCTGTGTTTGTGCATCTGGTCTTTGCTTTCTTTGGTAGCATCCACCTGTTTGTCGTTGCCCATGCGGATCAGCAGCAGGTTGCGTAGGTATTCCACCACCTGACGGGCATACTGGCGAGGATCGCTGCCGCCATCCAGCGCGCGGTGAATCACTTCCAGGCCGCGGGAGGTATCGCTGGCTTGAATGGCGTTAACCATATCGATGACCAGTTGATTTGTGGCTGTACCCAAAACAAGCTGGGCTAATTCGAGGGTGATGCGTTCGCCGGTTGAAGCCAGTTGATCGAGCAAAGAGATGCCGTCGCGCATGGCGCCTGTGGATTGGCGTGCGATCAAGATCAGCGCTTCTTCATCCGCATCGATTTTCTCTTCAGTGCATAAGGTTTTAAGTGTCGAGACGATATCCATCACCGGGATGCGCCTGAACTCGTGGCGTTGGCAACGCGAGAGCACAGTCGCCGGAATCTTGTGCACTTCGGTGGTGGCTAATATGAAAATGGCGTGCGCAGGGGGTTCTTCAAGTGTTTTGAGCAGCGCATTGAAAGCTGCAGTTGATAACATGTGAACTTCATCAATAATATAGACTTTATATTGTCCTTCTGAAGGCGAAAAGTTGATCTTGTCGCGCAGATCGCGCACGTCTTCCACACTTGTGTTGGAGGCGGCATCAATCTCAATCAAGTCCATGAAGCGGCCTTCATTGACGGCGCTGCAGTTCTTGCATTCGTCGCACGGACGATTCGCCAGGTCAGGTGAAAGACAATTAACGGCTTTGGCGAGCAGGCGGGCGGTGGTGGTTTTACCCGTTCCGCGTGGTCCTGAAAGCAAATAGGCATGCCCAACCTTATCCGCCTGGATGGCGTTGCGCAGGGTCTTAACCACATGATCCTGTGCGATCACCTGATCCCATTTTCTTGGGCGCCATTTTCGATAGAGAGCCTGGGTCATTTTGTAACATCCTCAAAACCGAGTTTTAGTGCTGTTGCCAGTTTCACCCCATTTTAACCGATACTGAGCGCGATGGTGAAATTCTTAATTCAGGGGATGAGATAGCGTGAACGTTCCTGACCTTTGCTGTCGAGCAGAACGGCTTTTCCGCCAGTTTTCCAAATCGCTTCAGGGGCGTTCCAAAACAGTTCCACAGCGGTGTTGACGCCGGCGACCGAATACACATCCACCGCACCGTTGGGGTATATGGTTAGGGCAGGAAAGGTGAATTTATCGTTTGAACCGTTACTGAGAACCCAGTCAGTCATATCAATGGGTTTATCGCCAACATTCTTGAGGTTTATCTTTTCGTAATTGACTTCACCGGGTAAAAATACGGATTGAATTTCAATGGTTTTCTGGGTCAGGGGCGGCAGTTGGGTGCTGCCGGTAGTGATGGGTATTTCATTATCGGTTGCGGCTGCCAGGGGGGAAGGGTGCAGGGCATTCCAAATTAAAATAACTGCCAGCATGGTGATGGCCGAAACCACAACGTTAATCAAAAGATAAGGAAAAATTTTCTTCATTGGCATCCGATTCGATTAAATGATAGCATAATATGGAATTAATATGTTTTGACTGGATACTGAATGAAAAAATTAATTATTGATGGGCATAATTTGGTGCCAAAAATTCCAGGGCTGCATCTCAAGGATGAAGATGATGAAGCACGCCTGATTGAGGTTTTGCAGGAGTATTGCCGGCTTGCACGCCGTCAGGCCGAATTGTTTTTCGATGGTTCACCTGAACCCCGCATAAGCAGCCGCAAAAACGGATTGGTGCACGTTCACTATATCAAGCTGGGTTACTCCGCGGATGATGCCATCATCCAGTATTTACGTAATCTTGGCAGCGATAAGCGTAACTGGACTGTGGTGAGCTCTGATCATCGCATCCAGAACGCTGCGCTAGCCACTGGCTGTAAAATGATGGGTTCGGATGCTTTCTCGCGATTAATCAGCACAACCCTCAGCAGTGAGGTCGCGGTGCAGCAGCGCCGCGAGAAACCACCTTCCTCAGGTGAAATAGACGAGTGGCTGCATCTATTTGATCAGAATAAAAACTCTTAATTTATTTTAATGAAATTCTGATAAATAAGGTGTATATTATCCATAAGACACGATTAAAGGTTGAACATAGAGTGTCTTCCATCCTTAAGATGGAGTTCCCTCCCTAGAGAGAAGGCAGACATGTCCCCCCCATGCCTGCCTTTTCGTTTAACCTGTATTATCGAAGACGCCAAACCTTGTTTTTACTTCTTCAGATTCTTGCCCTAAAATCTGTAGATGCAAGTTCCAGGAGTTTAAATAGCAGACTCCCGGAACTAAATACTTGTGGCGGAGAGAGGTGCGCAGCCTGCCCCGAAGGGGTATGAGGATTGGACCCAATTTAAACCAAAACCCCCGGCGGCCATTCCGGGGGTTTATTCTATGTGGCGGAGAGAGGTGCGCAGCCTGCCCCGAAGGGGTATGAGGATCAAACCCAATTTAAACCCAAACCCCCGGCGGCCATTCCGGGGGTTTATTCTATGTGGCGGAGAGAGGTGCGCAGCCTGCCCCGAAGGGGTATGAGGATTGAACCCAATTTAAACCAAAACCCCCGGCGGCCATTCCGGGGGTTTTTTCTATGTGGCGGAGAGAGTGGGATTCGAACCCACGATACCTTGCGGTATACCCGCTTTCCAAGCGGGCGCGTTAGGCCAACTGCGCTACCTCTCCATGGCTTTTCTTGTGAAGCGCGACTATTATACCATTTCCTTGGAAAATCTCCATCTTTTTGATAAGTTTTTCGTATTAACTTATAAGTGAATAGTGTTTTGACTTCACTGTTTTTTCATTCTATAATTCTATTGGCAAGATAAACAGGAGGTAACAAGATGGACGAATCTAAACGTGGAACGATGGCTGCCGGCATTATTCTGGTGGCACTGGGTGCTCTGTTTTTTGCTCTTAACCTGATCCCCGGCATTGTGGCTGCCATGACCTGGCCGTTGATATTAGTTGTGATTGGCATCGGTTTTTGTCTGCCAGCACTCATCTGGCCGCAACAAAAAGAATCGCTAGCCGGATTGCTTATCCCCGGCAGCATCTTGATCGTTCTGGGCGGTATCTTTTTGTTCAACACTCTGACTGGCATTTGGTCCGTCTGGGCAATAGCCTGGATGCTCATCCCCGCCAGTGTTGGGCTTGGGTTGATCCTCGGCGCATGGGTCGGCAAATGGGATAAATCCGTAACGACAGTGGGCTTGTGGATGCTGGTGTTAAGTCTGGCCGTGTTTGCCCTTTTCGCATCCTTGTTTGGCAACGTGGTGGTGAAATCCATCGGAGCCGGACTGTTGATCGTCACCGGTCTTGTGCTGCTTATCAGATCATTAATGAGAAAGCAGGCTGATTAAATTTATGTCTTCAATCGTTCCTGACCTCAAACTGCCGCTGGTTACAGTGGATGATGCCCATTGGCAAAAGGTGCATGCCGACAAAGCCGAAGCTTTGGAGTACTCCATTCCCCTGCGCGAGGGTTTCCAACTCTCCACCCAGGGTTTTGAATTCGTGATTCCCGACGGGATGGATTTTAAGGCTCCGAATATCATCCAGATCGTAATCGGCAAAGAGCAATTGTATGCCATGGCATACGAAAAAGGGCTTTCCCTTTATACCCTGGATAAAACCAATCTTGTGCCCATGTATGGGTCAAAGCCTTTTGAGGGTTTTTGGTCAGGAATGAAATTGATTGTGGCCATCGGACATCTTTCTCCGCCGACCTCCGAGCTGCCGCAGCCAAAATTTACCGTGTTATGGGCAGGTGTGGTCAATATTCTTTAATCTTTTGCCTGTCTGACTATTGTCAACTTGAAAAATCGCCGTTATAATAGGCATCGTTGGGCGGTTAGCTCAGTTGGTTAGAGCGTTGCGTTGACATCGCAAAGGTCGTAGGTTCGAGCCCTATATCGCCCACTCATTATTTAGCTCAGACAAAAGTCTGGGCTATTTATATCGCAAAGGCCGTACCCCCTGAAGGGGGTTATAAGGTTCGAGCCCTATATCGCCCACTCATTATTTAGCTCAGGCAAAAGTCTGGGCTATTTATATCGCAAAGGTCGTACCCCCTGAAGGGGGTTATAAGGTTCGAGCCCTATATCGCCCACTCATTATTTAGCTCAGACAAAAGTCTGGGCTATTTATA
>Ga0180732_1000045_pt1 | contig 138792 bp, 152 predicted proteins | sample KR11_01MetaG_FD_148674 | JGI IMG/M metagenome (GOLD analysis project Ga0180732, IMG submission 148674) | Groundwater microbial communities from the Olkiluoto Island deep subsurface site, Finland - KR11_0.1 MetaG | ecosystem: Environmental > Aquatic > Deep subsurface > Groundwater | place... | reverse complement strand
ATTTTTTGGAGACAGTTTTGATAGTTTCTCTGGGAAAACAGTAACATATTTTGATAACAGTCCAGTTACTTTAATTGTAACGTTTTCCATTGTTGAATTTGTAAATGGATTTTCAATCGTTAATGGAAACGACGAATCCTCTCCTCTAACCATTTCAAATATTTCAGACGTTTGGAATAATTTGTCTGATGAACCTCCGATAGATACCGCGCCGCCACCGCCTCCTCCTGGACTGGTACTCGGCGCTTCACAATCTGCCGGGCATGTCGTATAAGTCTCACCTCCATTGCAAGACCCGTCTCCGCATGATGTCTCCGGTACAGTTCCTGAAACAGTAACAGTGACTATCATTGTATAGTTTGCTCCTTCTGTACAGTTTGCTTCAAATGTGAATGTGTTTGCACCGGTTGCATCAGAAGGTATGATGACTGTAATATTATTCCAAATAGCTAAAGCTGCATATGGTGACAAATCTGTGCATGACACATTTGTAGTTTCAGATACTGCGCACAGTTCGGTAATCGGTCCAGATACTAGTGTCCATCCTGACGGCAGTGTCCATTTCGTCCATGGATTCTGCGCAACTGTGTCTCCGACGTTTTCCATTTTTCCTGATAACGATATTGTATCGCCTGCCGAAGCAGATGAATTATACGTTGGAACTGTCAGATACAAATATGGTCCAGATGCAATTGAATAAAATGTTCCAGCAGAATGTTGCGTGCGTTCAGAATCTGTAGATTGATTTGCAGTGACAGATATGTTTGCTGGGTTTATAGTTGGTGTTATCTGCGCGATGAAAATAACTTCAACCGGCAATGATGTTCCATTAGATACGTTAAAATTAGCAGTGTTGGTTATATTGTATGATACCTTGGCTGAAGGATAATTTATTGTTGCCATTGTAAAGTACAACTCATAATCTCCAGTATTATTGACTGTAAGATTTACAACGCTTTTCGACTGCGCAATTGTCGAATATACCTCCCCCCAGCTTGTAGGAATAAGACTCCATGTTGTATCATATGCAACTGAGATATTTGTTGCGTCTGATGTATTTGAATTGCCAGATGTATCATTAGCGATTATCTGTATTGTGTAGTTTGCATATTCTGTGAAGTTTGTCATTGTAACATTTGCTTCGTTTCTCTCTGAACTGTGGTTCATTGTCTGGTTAATCCACGCGCCCGTGTTGTTTGCCCGATACTGCAAAATAACGGTATCGATTGTTGCATAGTCGGTTACGTTTGCTGTTATGTTTAAAGATACATATGGATCAACTTGGTCAGTTGAATTTGGATTGTATAAAATATTACTAATCATTGGCGCTCTTGCATCTGTAATCGGAATATAAACATAACTTGTATTTGTGTTTCCTGCGATGTCATAAGCCACGATGTCGCAAAGAACATAAGCTGGTGCTGAGTTGATTGAACTAAAATTGGCTGCATACATTGTCCAGTTAGCTTCTCCGGTCAGAGTTCCGTCGATTGTAACTATGTGCTCAACATTTATTCCAGTTGAATTTTCAGTTATAATTGCATAATCAATATCTAAATTATCTGTCCAATTAGAATAACAGATTACATCTTGCAATGATGTTGGAGACGCTGGCGTATAATTAATTGAAACATTCTGCGGCGCTTCTGTATCATATGTTCTGTGCGCTGACAATGATTGATTTACCGGAGTAACAAGTTGATAATATGTTTCATTGATTAATTTGGCTTCTTCGATTCCTCGATAAATCATTCTTCCTACTTTTGTATAGAAATAATCATTAGCGCTTGCAACATGCGAAGCGATTATTGTTCTTGTATAGTATTCATAATTGGCATCATCAAAGTAATCAACATCTGGTGTTGACGAATTAGATTGAATTTCCTGTATGAATAAATCTGCTGTTGCATCACATGTCGTATTATTATAAAATCCGATATATTGAATATCGCCAAGATCAGCTAAATTTGCGCCGTCTCCATTTGTAACAGGTTTGATTAAAACAGAACCTGCTGACGTAAGATATGTCAAATTTGTAAACATTTGATTTGAACCATTGTAAAACATTTTCTGATCAATATAATCCCATGTAATTCCAGATGACTGAGAGGTTACATTTGTTTCAACTAAAAAGTATGGGGTATTTGCATAAACAGTGTAAATGAGATCATAGTTAACTTTGTAAATACATGCCGAGGTTGACTGAGCATCTACAGCATATCTTATGAAAACATCTCCTTGTTCAACTATTACATATGGTGATGTGTTTGAAACAATATCGCATGTTCCTGCAGCTGGTTTTGCATCTGGAGAATATTGCATCGGTGAAAATCCTTCTAAAATTGTATTCGACCCAACCTTGTCATACATTGTGTCAAGAACACCTCCGCTAGATCCAACTGTTTCTATTTTGTAATTTTTATTTTCCATGCTGTAAACATTTGTAGAATTGCTGTAAGTCAAATCTGTATCATAATCCGCCAATCCAACATCATTCCTGCTGTAATAAATGTAATACGTTCGATTCTGCGATGCATTAAGCGACATAAGGAATACAACATTCGCGTAATTCATCGTCGTGTCTGTAATTGTTTGATTGTAAACCTGTGACGGAATTTCAAACACATATGTTCCATTGTATGCGCCGACTCTAACAGATGAATTGTGCGCTCCAAAATCTGAAAAATTTACCCACGTATCGACAACTTCCCAATATCTCTGCATTGAATTTAATTCTGAAATATTTAATTCAACTCTAAACGGATAAACAACACTAGTTGAATTTCTCCAAGTCGAGTTTGCTATATCGCTCTCGTTTGTATACACCCATGCGTCACCGCGGTAGAAAAGATTTTCAAATGTTGTATTACCAACAGTAACATTGTAATAACCAATTGTTCCATTTATCTGATAATCATACCACCATTGTCTATTAGTTGTATTTGTAAAGTTTGACATTTCCTGCCTGTCAACAACTCGTGTTCCGCCTGAATCTACAATTGAAATATTCGCAGTATAATCAGATGTCACATTTGCAAATATTCTTACTATTTCGTTTTCAATAAAATGCGATCTCGAATTATTATCTGTCTGATATGTTTCAGCTGAATAAGTTATATAACTTTCTAATGCTGTTGTTGGTGCTAATAATGAAACCGTTGATGTTCCATTTCCAGTCATGTTCCAAATTGTTGAATTTGAATCATAAACAATTGTATCATATGTTCCTGACGCAGATGTGATTGTGTGCGGTGTGTTTTCAAATATTCCTGTTTTGTTTCTCATATAAGCTTGAACTAATTGGTATCCTGTATCACCGTTTATACTAGCTGTTCCAGAAAAAACTTCTGTAGAATCTACATCATCAATCGTAAGTGTTACTGACGGTACACCAACAGAACTTGTATTGTAAACAGATGTATTAAGATAATATTTTACATAAACTTTATCTGTATTTCCTGTTCCAAATAAATAATCTGTATCATCAAAACTACAATTTTCTAAAGTTAAATTTCCTGCACTTGCCCCGACACCGTAAATATCATTTGTTCCACCAGATATTGTTGAATTAATTATATAATTATTATACGCACCATTGTAAATGGCAACACCATAATTTGTAGTTGATCCACTAGCATTCACATTAGTAAAATTATTATCATGTGATCCTGAACCAGAAAGATAGATCGCATATTTACCCGTTACAGTTGTTTCAAACAAATCACCAGTAAAATTATTATTCGCCCCTACAACTATTGCACCGGCAGCTGCTGTACCAAGTCCAGTTTGTTTGAATGTATTATTATGAAAGTCGTTTCTAGTACCAGAAATATATGCTCCTGCAGATGTTGCGCCAGGACCAGTTGATATAAATGTATTATTTATATAAACATTATCATCCGCACCTGATTCATAATACGAATAACCATTATTTGAACTAATATTATTATCTATATAAATACAATTGTCAGCACCAGCATTATTAAAATTATAATTTGTTCCAGTAAAATTATTTCCAGTAAAATTATTTGAAGGTGAAGACGAATATATTAGCATTGATCTAAATGCACTACCATTAACGTTGTTTCCAGTGAAATTATTTGAAGGTGAAGATGTCAAAGTAATTGCATAATCCGATGGTGCAAATAAATTGATATTATTATTAACAATTTGTGAATTTGTAGCACTGCTAAAATAAAGTGTGTATTCGCTAGAATCTCCACTAATCGTATTATTTGTTAGGTTTGTATTATGAGCATAGATGATCATAACTGTACCTAAAAAATATGAATCACTTGCATTAAAATTACCGCCATCATATATTCTAACTAGAAAATATGACGCTGGGGTATTTTCATTTGTTAAATTAGATTGGTCATTTGCCCACAATGTTCCACCCGAATTAACATTTAACTGACATGCCCCATCATCTGTTCCATTGAAAATTAATTTTCCGCCAGAAACATTTAACAAACCAGAAACATCTATTATATTTTCAACTTGTAAATTATAACCATCATTTGCTAATATTGTACTTGCGGGAATTGAAATATTATAAACATTTGAATTTGTAGTTAAATTTGGTTGATAAGTTGCACTTGCATTCAAAAATACATAATCAATTGAACTTGGTGGTGTTTTTCTTCCCCAATTATTAAAATCAGACCAATCATCTGATGTTCCACCCTGCCAAACATTTCCAGTAGTTCCAAGATATAAATCTAATGTTCCTGTTTTATTTGATGTTAAGTTGTATCTCTGATTACCTGGCGCATAACCAGCTACGGTTGCCGAAACCGTGTGTAATCCATTTTCAAAAGTTCCTGTTGCATTGATTGTATACGCTGATAATAATTGATAGCCTGTCAATCCGTCTGCTCCACTCGTGTCGCTGAACACTGACGCTCCTGTATTGTCTGTTATTGTTACTGTCGCTGCGTTTATATCTGAGCCATCATCTGCGCTTAGCACATGAACCTGTTCATTATATTTTATGAAAAAATCTACTGTATTGGATGCAGCAAATACATAATCTGTTCCATTTACTTCTGGATCAGTGATTGTGCAATTTTCCAAAGTTAGATTGCCGCCGGCAGCACCGATTCCGACCCCAACCAAATCATTGTAAGTTGCAGTGATTGTTGTATTCACAATATAATTATTATATGTATAATTGTTTGCTGATATTCCATTTGCAGAATTTAATGTGACATTTGTTATGTTGTTATTATACGAGTGACCTGCGGCAGTGCCAGTAAAAGTTATTCCAAAAGCTATTGCTCCTGGCGCGTTTATTGTTACATTTCTGATATTGCAGTCCTGTGCATATGTAACATCTGCTCCGTAATAACTTGAATCTGCCACCGTATCTGTGATATTTGTGAAAGTGCCTGTCAGAAATAAAATCTTATCGTTGGTTACATTAAAATAATTATTAGCATATACTTCATATGTTGCTCTGGCAGTTAGGGCGGCATATGTAGATGCGATATTGCTGTATTCTATTCTGTTGTATGCATTTTGAGTATACTGAGAATATATCCCATACCTATTAGAAGTAATGTTGCCGTATGTAAAATTATTATAATCATTGTCATAATACATCCAATATGCATAATTATTACTGCTTGAGCTGATGAGTGTTAGATTGTTTCTTGTAAAAACATTATAGTCATTGTAACTGTTCATAAAAATTGGTCTTGGATCAGGACCCTGCGCAAGAATATTGCTGGTGCTTATTGTATTATAATCATTATACGAATTCATGAAAAATGCGTAACGTGTGACAGCAATGGTAAGATTGCTATAATTTCCAACATCAGCACCAGATAAATATAATCCATAATAATCCATATCATTTATCGTTACATTATCCATATTGACACTGGCATTGTAAATATCGATTCCATAATGTCCTTTTACAGCTTCATACCCAGCTCTTCGAATATAAGAATCATTTGCATTAAATACTGAACCTGGTGCTAAATATAATCCATAATTAGCTTCATCTGTATCTCCACTTGTCAAATTAGCTGAATCTAATAATAGTAATGTTCCTCCAGAACTTACATTTAATTGACAGTCTCCGTCGTTTGTTCCATTAAAAATCAGTTTCCCTCCTGAAACGTTAAGTAGACCTAAGACATCTATATAATTTTGCAATTGTAAATTATATCCACTTGTATTTAACGACGCACTTGCAGGTATTGTTAAATTAAATACATTTGTATTTGCTGTTAATACTGGTTGATTTGCTGGCGCTGAATCTAATACAACATAATCTATTGATGTCGGCACAGCATTTTGATCCCAATTACTTACAGTCGACCAATCACTAGAAGTTGTTCCAAGCCATGTAAATGTAAGTCCTGCTGTTCTTGCTTCATAAGAACCAATGACATCATCTATAACTGGTGTATCTGTACCATTTCCATCAAGATATATCTTTACTTTAAAATCACCAACAATATTATCAAAATCCCCAGAATCTAATCCATTTGCATCTGAATAAGTTACTAATCCAGTTGTTGTTATATCTGTTTCATTTGAAGCTAAAATAGAACTATCACTTGATTTAAGCCACTCTATTTTTGTTATATTATAATTAGAATCAGATGTTGTAAGATTAATTGTTGAATTAAACAGTTTATTTCCTGCTGTCATTGTTTGTGTTGCACTTGTCCAATTGGCCTGACTTGAACCCCAATTTGTGTCTATGTATTTTGCTCCATTATTGTAAAGTTCAACTACTTCTGTCGCACTTAAAGAACGATTATAATATCTTACTTCGTCTATTATTCCTGCGAAATGCCTTACTGTCGTACTATCACCGCTTCCCCAGCCGAGATGATTTGGATTATTATTAGATGTAACTGTGAATGTATATGTCAAGTTTCCAATATCAACTCCGTTTAAATATAATCTCGAATTTTTAGAATTATCTGTTGCTACAATATGATTCCATTGATTTAATATTACTGAGGTATTTCCTCCCAAAGCAGCCTGAGTTGCTGTTCCGTCTGCTCTTATAAAACTAATACCATTAGTTGTTGCACCCAATAACAGACAATAATTTCTATTATACCCCGTACTAGTTTGTTTACATGCTATATATTGTAATTTAGATACTGTTGGATAGACCCAAACTGAAATAGCCATATCTCCAGGTGTGTTTAAAGTGCTTCCTATTCCAACACTAATATCATCATCTACTCCATCGAAGCTATAAGCACCACCAAACTTTCCTGAAGATGTGAAAGTCGCACCTGTAACTGTTGCTGTATTTGTTCCAACCTCATCGTTTCCATTGTTTTCCAAACGCCAATAACTTACAAGATTAGAATCTTTTTTAGCATAAGGAAAATCTAATTCAATTGTATTTGCACTTTGATTATATCTATCTGTAATAGTAGTTATGTTTAATTTAATTGCTGGTGAATCAAAATCAGCTGTTTCATTTATCACGAAATCAGGAGTTCCAGTCCACCAAACATCAGACATTACTCCAATAGAAAGATAAGCAAAACTAAATATAATTACAGATATTAAGAGTATTCTTCCAAGTTTTTTAGTTATGCCTTTCATAAAATTGCCTATTCATTTTTTATCATTATTCAGCGCCCTTTCCTCTGTTTTTATCATTTTTTACAATCTTCCAATGGCCTCCTTTTGCAGAACCTATTCTTTTTAGAAGGCCTTTTTGTTTTAATTTTAAAATATTCCACTCAACACCCTTAATAGTTAAGTTGATTTCCTCTGCGATTTCAGGTATTGTAATAGAAGGATTTTGCCTTATAATATCTATCATTTTTACCCTAGTTTTTACCCTAGTTTTTACCCTAGTTTTTATCACCTTTTCGCTGGTCATATCTAAATAATCTTTGCTCTTAAAAAATTCAATTCTAAAATATTTTTCATTTATATCTAATTTAAACAATGGTGCATTAACTTCCTTACAATAATTTTTCATCCTGGCAAATCCAGAACCCACCTTTTCAATTAATCCTGTTCTTGAAAGTAAATCCGCGATAATTTTGTTTCTTCTAAATACATCTTTGCCAACTTCAAATCTTTTGGGCTTTATCCATACATTGACAATACTAATTTTATCTGGAAAAATTTTAAGGAGATTATTATGTCCGCCTTCAAAATAATCTCTGTGTGTAACTGAATTAATAACAGCTTCTCTTATTGCTTCTAAAGGATATTCATATATATTTTCTCTTTGCGGTTTCCCTGTAAATTTATAAGCCACCCTTGTATTTCTAACGACAAATTTCATAACTTCCTCAATAATTTCAATAAGATTTCCAGTAATCTCTTGTCTGTCAATTATGTCGCTGCCTTCTTTATTCTTAAATGAAACACAAGTAAAAACAGAATGTGAAATAAATCTTTGCGGTTCTTTAGCAAAAAATAATACTCCTGCATTATTGAACTTTAAGGGTTTATCTTTTTTAATAATATTTAATTCCGCAAATATTTTTTCATTTGAGATTATTTTTGAAATTTTTGCCAAACTCAGATAATTATTTAATTTTTCTCCATCAAAATCATTAGGAAATTCGAATTCATTATTTATTTGTTCATCAAACCTTATTTTTCCCTCACTAATTGAAAAATCTATTATTTCATTCCTGCTTAATTTTTGAGAATTTGCTCCTTGCCTCAAATAAAATCCAGAAGAACATTTATAAGGTTTATCTTTCTCTTCTTCAACATTTATTATTAAAACCTTGTTAAATTCTTCTAAATCAATTTTTATTGACGGGTCGCAATTTCTTGCGATATCCTGTATTTGCGATTTCACTCTGTTTGTGATAGCAATGCCTTTAACAATTCCATTATCATTAACGCCTAAAAATATCCTGCCGCCTTCTGAATTAGCAAAAGCTACCATTTCTTTAGCTAGGAATTTGTCAAAAGATTCTTTAAATTCTATTTTCAAACCTTCTCCTTCCTGTAAAATAAATTTCAATTCCTTTTCATTCATATTTATCCTCTTTTTGTTTTGGCATTTATAATAACCTCAGTGTTCCTGTCCACTATACATCAGCGTATCCAACTATAGTTAAATTAAGAAAGATAATCAATCCTAGTAACAAGAATATGCCCCTTTTCATGCTTATTATTTATAGTAAGCTTATTTAAATCGTTTATTTTCTTTTTCATTTTTCTAATTCCGATAGAAATTGTTGTTAATCAAAGTTTAACTCACTTGGTTTTTTGACTAATCCCATTCAGAAAAATGAATTGTTTTGCCAGTTGCATCCCTATATGCTCTGTTTATATCTTCCTTTGGGATATCTAACTTTCCATCTTTTCTAATTGTTGCTGTAATATGATCTAACCATTTTTGATTTTTTCATCTTAATCGCGAGTTTCTTACCATATTTTTTATCATCTTTTCCATATCATTTTAATCACAATATATCTAGCAATCTGTTTAATTTTTTCTTAGTGTCCTTAATCATTTTATCCGCGCCTTCTTTCAACTGAAATAGTCCCTTCAATGAGTCAATGAGGTTTTTGTCATCCAGGTTTTCAATCATTTCCCCAATCTGTTTTTTCAGAATAATCAAATCCCCCCTATTTGTGTGATTCTTAACAGCATTCCAATCAGCGTCCTTCAGCATGATAATATCTCTTAAATCAGTCTTGCGACCAGAATGAATCTTAAATGCTAATAATAACTCCTTACTTGGAACCAAACATTCAACAGAACTTTCTATTCCAGAAATAATGATTTTATCCGAGTTCTTCAGAATATAATCAAAGCTCCAAGAGGCGTTTGTTGTTCTGCAAGTCAGCGAATTAGCCAGTATATCAACACTGACAGGAAGGCCGTCTATCTTTTTAACATATCTGATAAATTCTCCGCCATATTCATTATCAAGATTATCTTTGATTATTGATTTTTCAAACCTTTCTTTATCTAATAATTCGATTATCTTTTCTAAATTATCTTTAGGGATAACAATATCACAATCTACCGAGAAACGATGCTTGGCCCTGGCGCTTACAGCGTATCTGCCGACTACAATCATATTAAATTCCGACAATTTTTTTATTATTTTTATTATCTCATTTTCTCTTTCAACAAATTTCATGCTTCTCTGTACCTCGCTTCCATGTCTAAGCTATACATCTCATTTAACATTTCCAACGCAGGTTCATACTGATATATATTATCTTTGCAGAATTTTATAGTTTCTTTTAATGAATCAACTGAGAAATTATCTATTATTTCAGTTTTAAAATCTTCTTCAGGCATCAATATGTAAAAAGCTCCGATATATGTTTCTTTTAATAATTCGCCCTTGATATAAAATTTCATATTTTCAGATTTTAATGCGCCTTTCCATTTTTTCAAATCAGATCTTAATATTTTCAAATAAATTGGATAAAACCCGAAGAATCTTCCGACCTGATATCCTCCTTTTGTCCATAAGAAAACAGCATCAGGTCCTGTAAAACTATATTTCAATCCAGTTTTCCTAACCAAGTCATACGCCTTTGAAATATTGATCCTGTTTTCAAACAACTGTTCTGGAGAAATCACCTTATAGTTTCCTCTTTCTGCTTTTTCTATAAATCCCTTCTTATTCATGTCAAACAATATCTTATTTGGACTTGGCGTCTGAAAAGTCGATATAAATTCCTTTACTGAAAACTCCTTCTTCCATTTCCATAACATAATCCATAATTCATAATATATCATAATATTACTATAGCGGTAATAATATATAAAGGCATCTATTATTATTACTATAGTGGTAATAATTAAAAATATTGTAATACCATTTAAAGTTTTCTATCAAATAACAGTTTTTATTAATAAAATGTTAATAATTTTTGTTAAATAACAGCTTTTATTGTTTTTTCTATCCTCTTTTTAGTATAACATTATCCATCTGAGAATCTATGACTATATTCTGCTGTTCACTCCAGTCTTGATCACTGTGAGTTTTGACATAATTGGCCCAGAATCTGACAAAATTTAACCTATCTTCTCTATTATTTTTACCTGGTTTCATAAATTCTCTTTCCATACCAATCACTTATATTCTTTATAGCTTCCTTAAGTTTATTAATCTTTTCATAATTCAGCTTATCCTTGAAAAGCTCCTCTATATGCAAAGCATCTTCAATATCCTTATCAGCTTTAAGGAAATATCTCTTAAATGCTATCTGTCTTTCAAGCGAAGATATTTTTATTTTATTGTTAGGAAGTTTTACAGTAATCATATCATCAAATGTCTCATCATCTAACGTTCTTTTTGGGAATTTCATCTCAAAATTTGGAATCGGCCTGTCTTTTATTGAAAATCTAACAGCAAGACCGTCTTTTAGAAATGAATAAATCTCTTCAGCCTTTTCAGCATTCAGGCACCAAAAATTATTCTCTTCCAAATCAGTATAAAGTTCAGAGAATTTTTCAAGTGACATTTTCCGTATAAATAAATCCACATCTTCCGTAGCTCTCGATCGTCCAAGTAAAATCGAAACATATCCCGACATTATCACATAATCAGCGTGCTTTTCTACGATGTTTACAAACTTCATAACCAGCTCATCAAGCTTGCTCAATTTTTTGTCAAGCCTTATCTCTTTTTTATCAGCATTATATTCCATACACATATTATCGCTTCCACAATAATTAAAGTTATTGATGCTTCGCAGACATCTATTTCTTAGAAATCTTCTTCATATAAAAACTCAAAAACTAAAATCATCTTTCGGCCAATATTCTTCTCCTTTCAAATGGCAATTCCCATTCATAGAACAAATCGCGTATCTCATCTTCCTTATCAACTGGTATGAGCAAAACGCCTTTTCCGAGAGATTTTCCATTTGATTTTTTCAATAATCCGTTTCCGTCGCTTCTGCCGAACAGCGCGTGCGAGAATCTTACTTTATCGATTGTCTTTAATTTAGCTAGATTGTACCAGAATAACACATAAGATTCAAACCCTAGTTTTTCTGAGATGCTCTTATTATTTATCAGACTTATTCCTTCATGAATAATGGTTTTCCATAATGTTTCCTTAAACAATGTTTTTAATTTTAAAACAGTTATATGAACCGGCAATTTCATTTTAGCAAATATTTGCTTTTCCAGTCTGTCTACTTCTATGTCATCTGGCAGTATAACAGCGATATCAATATCTTCTGGTTTTTCTTTTTCCCTCGCGAGCGAACCAAATAAAATAATATCAATTACATTTTTATCCTTTTTAGCGAAATCTTTACAGATTTTCTTTAATATTGAGTATTTTTGCAAGTTCAGCAGCTCCGTCTTGTATTCTTTTCGCGTCTTCTTTAGAAAGTCTCAATTTATACGTTCTTCTATAAACATCAAACAAAGAAACATCTATTTTGAATATCTCTGGAAAATTGATTTTCAATATCTTGAACCTATCATCGTGGTTATCTGGCAAGAGTTTAAGTTTTCTGTAGATAGCCAGATCGCACAATGTTATAAATGCTTTGAAAAATTCGTTCGCGGCAGAATTATATTTTTTTGTTTTAAAGCTATCCAAACCTGTTTGGTAATATTCTCTGAAGTTTGCTAGAAGCACTGGCTCGCTCATATGTTAATTATTAACAGATAAGGTATATAAGCATATCTGTTGTTAATGATTAAATAATCTTATTTCTTAGAAATCTTCTTTAATCCGCCCATATATGGTTGTAAAACTTTAGGAATATTGATAGAACCATCTTTATTTTGATTGTTTTCCATGACAGCTATCAGCGCTCGAGGTGTAGCAACTACAGTATTATTTAGAGTATGCGCATAGTATTTTCCATCTTTCCCAGAAATCTTTATATTAAGCCGTCTGGCTTGAGCTTCTTCCATATTTGTCAGAGAACCTACTTCATAATATTTCTTTTGTCTTGGAGACCACGCCTCGACGTCGCATCCTTTTGCTTTTAGATCAGCCAAATCTCCTGAACATGATTCGAATATTCTTATCGGAACATTTAATGCTTTAAACACGTCTATGGTATATTTCAACATTTTGTCATACCATTTGTAAGAATCTTCGGGTTCGCAAATTATAATCATTTCCTGTTTGTTAAATTGATGAACGCGATAAAATCCTCTTTCTTCAAGTCCGTGCGCGCCGACTTCTTTTCTAAAACAAGTTGAAAATCCTGTTATCTTAAATGGTAAATCTTTTTTATTCAAAGTCTTATCCATAAATAAACCAATTAAAGGATGTTCTGAAGTTCCAATCAAATATAGATCTTCTCCTTCTATCTTGTACATCATTGCATCTCTTTCAGCAAAAGACATAACACCTTCTACAACTTTCCGTCTGATCATAAATGGTGGTTCCATATATTCGAAACCTTGTTTAATCATATAGTCTCTAGCAAATGCATTCATTGCTACACTTAATCTAGCCAAATCACCTTTCAGAAAATAAAATCCTTTACCTGACGTTTCTCGTGCTGTTTCAAAATCCGCACCACCTAAACGTTCGGCCAATTCGGCATGATTAAATATTTCATATTTAGGTACAATTGGTTTTCCTATTTTCTTTATTTCTACGTTATCAGATGCATCTTTACCAATAGGAACTGAAGAATGAATTATATTTGGAATTCTTTTTTGAATATCAAGAATATCTGTTTTAAGCAGCAATGACTTTTTCTCTATCTGAAATATCTGTTCTGGAATATTTTTCGCTTGCATCATAAGTTCAGTTGCATCTTTTCCTTTCTTTTTTAATTCGGATATTTGTTGGCTAACTTCATTTCGTTCATATCTTAATTTTTCAGCCTGCTGTAAAAAAATCCGATATTCTTCATCTTTCTCAATAATATCGTCTACCATTTCAAGCAATTCGTTCTTGAATTTTTTCTTAATGTTTTCTTTTACTAAATCGACATTTTCTCTAATAAATTTTATGTCAAGCATTTAATCACTTATTATATAATTTTCTTATTGGAGTTATTATTTCAATCAATTCTACAGTAATACAGTTCTTCAGATCTAAAGGATGGAGTTTTCCTTCTAAATAAGTTTTCTCAAGTTCTTCATAATTCTTAAATTCGATATTTCCACCAAATTTATCTAAACGCTTAATTGAAATCTTTTTTCTAAGTGGAAAAATTATTAATTTTGAAATTTGCAACATAGGATTATCTTGAACTATTTTCTCAGGACAGTATGCATTCTTTATTATTTTAGTAATCTCCTCGTCACTATCAACTACAGATATTCCTGAACCTGGAATCGATTTAGACATTTTTTGACCAGGACCTTTCAATGAAGTAATAAGCGGTGTATGAACTGCAATAAAACTATGTCCTAAAACATCCTTAAGTTCTCTACCTGCCATATGAATTTTTCTCTGTTCCATTCCACCATAAGCAACATCACATTTAAGATATTTTATATCAGCTATCTGCATTAAAGGATACCATAATTGAGAGACTGTTGCATTTTCTATATCTCTTGCTATCTCCTGCATACTTCTTAATCCACGATTTATAGTAATTTCTTGTGCCATGCTCATTACATCAGAAACATATTCTTTAGTAAATTCAAAATCAGAACCTAAAACTATTTCAGCATCAAGTCCGATTGCTTTAACTGTTTTTCTCCACGCATCAACATCTTTTGCTATTTTATCTTCCTGACCTTTTCTATTAAGCAATGCATGAATATCTGCAAGTAAAAACTTTACTTTAAACCCGGCCTTAGCGAAATCCATAAGCTTAATTACAGTTACAAAGTGCCCTAAATGCATAGGACCGCTCGGTTCATACCCACAATAAACAATTGGCTTCTTTTTAGTTTTAAGAAGATTAGCCAACTCTTCATCTGTTACAACTTCTACAACATTTTGTTTTATCAACGCTATCTTATCATCTACGTCCATAACTAAACATTTATTAAGATGAATACATAAAGGTTTCTCATGAAGATAGATTGTTTAGGAGGGTTCAGAGAGGTTGGCAGAAATGCAGTTTTACTAGATTCTACTGAAAAGATACTATTAGACTTTGGATTAAACGTAGAAGACACAGAACCACCAATTATGCCTAAAAAGGTAGATCATTGTTTTATTGCTCATACGCATTTAGATCATGTTGGATGCGCGCCAATGTTAAACAAATTTAATTGCCCAATATACGCAACTTCTTGCACCTTTGACCAAAGTGACTTATTACTAAAAGATTCACTAAAGGTTGCTAGATTAAAGAGTAGAGATCTTCTATTTAGTGAAAACGATATTCTGAAAATGAAAAAACAGCAAAAAATAATCACATATGGTCAGGAAGTAAAAACAAATAAAGCTAAAATTGAAGTTTATAATGCAGGACACGTTCCAGGTTCAGCAATATATATCATTAACATTGATGGCAAAAGAATTCTTTATACCAGCGATTTCAATACACAAGATTCAAGATTATTAAAAGGTGCAAATGTAAAAGATTTTAAGAACATTGATGTTCTTATTATTGAATCGACTTATGCTTCTAAAGAACATCCGGATAGAGCACAAACTGAAAAAGAATTATATCGAATGGTTTCTGAAACAGTAGAAAACGGTGGAATCGCTTTAATACCTGCTTTTGCAGTTGGTCGTAGCGCTGAAGTTCTAATGGCATTAAATGCGTTTAAACCAAAATTCAAAATTTATATGGATGGAATGGCAAGAGCGGCAACTGAAATATATTTGAAATACCCAGAATTATTAAGAAATAAAAAAGATTTTAACAGCGCGCTAAATAAAGTAGATATGATAACTAATAATGAACAAAGACGTGAAGTAATGAAAGAACCTTGCGCAATAATTACAACGGGCGGATGTTGCGTTCATCCAGACACGTATATTCAGACAGCGACCGGGGAAATTACGAAAGCTATTGACACAAATACATCGTTTATATCACTTGACATGAAAAATTTCACTCAGCAATCTGCAATTTCAACAAAAAAATGGAAAAAAATATCTCCTGAAATGTTGTATCTCGTCAGAACAAGAACAAATAATATAAAAATGACAGGAGATCACGAATTATTCGCGCTTGATGATCAGCTTAATATCATCTCTAAAAAATGCTCAGATCTTAAGAAAGATGATTATTTTTTAAATGCAAAAAAAATAGAATTTGTAGGCAAATCGCAACCGCTTGACAATAAAATAATTAATTCTAAAATTGCCAAAAAAATAAGGCTGCCAAATAAAACAACGCCTGATTTCTGTCAATTTTTAGGATATTTAATAGGAGACGGAAATCTTCACCAAAAGAAAAAAATAAGGCTAACCGATAAAGATATACAGTTGCTAAAATTCTATAAACATTTGGGAGAGAACATTTTCGGCCTTGCCGGAAAGATAAAAATCGGTTCTAGAAAAAGACTGACATTTTATTCCGTCATGCTTTATAGATTCCTTGAAAAAATGGACATACACAAAGGCAGAAACAGAATCATTCCGGAATTCATACATAAATGTCCAGAAAATGAGCTAGCTTCTTTCCTAAGAGGACTTTTTGACGCAGAAGGAACTGTTGGCGCTGATAATAACAGGTCGATCGCCCTTAGTTCGCATAGCAAGAACATAATCAATATAACGCATATGCTTCTCCTAAGATTTGGAATATTATCAAGCGTGAATATAACTCATAAAAGGATTAAGAACAAGGTATTCGAAGGTTATATTTTATCAATACAAAACCCAGATTCAATAAGAAAATATAAAAAATACATAAATTTCAGCTCAAGAAAAAAGAAAGATAAACTTGAGAAATTATCAAACATCATTAAAGACGGCTGGAACCATTTTGACATAGTTCCAGTAAAGAAATATGCGTTATATAATGAACTGAAAAAATATTATAAGAAAATTCCAAAAAGCAGAATGTTTCATATTCATAAAAGCTGCGATGAATACATAACAAAATCTCAACTGATAAAATTTATTAAATTCTTTGATAGAAAAAATAAGGAGTTAGACAAATTCATCAATAAATTAAAGATCCTTACGAATAATAATATCTTTTGGAATAAAATATTGGAAAAAACTGAATTCCAGAGCGATACTGAATTTGTGTATGACTTTACAATACCCGGCTATTCTAATTATATTGCAAACGGATTGCTTACTCATAACTGCGACGGCGGCCCTGCTATACAATATATTAGAAATCTCTGGAGCAACAACAAGAATTCTCTTACCTTTGTCGGTTTTCAAATACCTAAAACAGCTGGACGCTACCTGTTAGATACAGGACGTTTCGTAAACGAGGAAACAGACCTAAAATTAAAAATGCAAGTGAACTCATTAGACTTCTCAGCGCATGCTGATCGTAATGATTTATTCAAATTTATCAATAAAATACAGCCGGAGAAAGTAGTTTGTATGCACGGCGATAATTGCCAGAGATTTGCGCAGGAATTAAGAAGTCGTGGATTTAATGCAATAGCTCCTAAAAACGGAGAAACAGTAGACACAAACAGATGGAAAGAATAAATTATCTACTAAACCTTCTTTCTACTTTCTTTTGCATTACAATATTAGCAACGCCATTTTCAAATTTAGCTTTAACAGAATTTGGATCTATTTCGTGTGGAAGTGAAACAATTTTTCTTTCAGCTTCACCAGACATTTCTTCTTTATAGTATCCGTCTTTTGCCTGAATTGCTCTACCCTCTTTCTGACCAGTTACTTCAAGTGTTTTAGAAGTTGCATTTATTCTAACCTGATCTTTTCTATAATCACCAAGTCTTACAACAGCTGTTATAAACCCGCCAGCATCTTGAATTTCAATTTCTATTTCTTGTTTCAAAGGTATTTCTATAGCTTCGGATTTCTTAAAGAAGTTCTTCATTCCTCTTAGAGGTTTCTCAAACCACAACTTTACTTGGTCTTTCATATCTATATTTTAGATTCAGATAGCTTTATATACTTTCTGGATAAACAGAAAAATAAGACAGAGGTCGATGAAGATGACTAAAAAAAGAAAAATTGTGAAAAAATTTGAAGAAGAAGAACCAGCAATAGATGAAAATAGTGAACCGCCAGTAATTGATGACGTTGTTAAAAGTAGCGATGACGACGATGAAGACGACGACTGGTAAACCCCTTGTTTTAAATCTTTTTATATTTACTTTTGTAATTGTTCATAGGTGTTAGTCTGAATATTAAGAATTTTTTTATTAAGTATTGGTGGGCATTTGCACTTGCAGCAATATTTTTTATATCATATTATGTTAGAAGTATAAATATAATACCAGATAGAATACTTTCTTTTGATCCAATGTTTCAGTTTAGATTCACGAAATATTTTGCAGATTGGGGGGTTTTGCCAAATTGGGATGAATTAACATATTATGTCGGTAGACCAATCAACAGTACTTTACTGGGGCCTCTTATGGCTTACATAACATCAGCAATATACTGGCTAGTAAAAGGCTTTGGTATAAGTCTTCTTACAGTCTGTTCCTATGCATCTGCAATATATGGAGCGATGATAGTTTTTCCTGCTTTTCTACTTGGTAGAGAAATATCCAATAAATATGGAGGTCTGCTCGCTGCTGGACTGATTGGAACCGCTCCACAGATACTCATAAGAACATTTGGAAGTTCTTACGATACAGATCAACTGGCATTATTTTTCATCGTATTAACAATTTATCTTGGAATTTATGCTCTTAGAAAAAAAACAATAACAAGTTATGCAATGGCATTTACTGGATTTCTTGCATTCATGTTTGCATGGGGTCTATTTATCTATTCATTTATCATGGTTGCAATATATACTATAACACTTCTTGTGTTAACAACTCTAATGAGAAAAGAAGATATTAAAGAAGGTATAAAATCAAAACCGAATTTAAAAGAAAATTTCAAACATGCTATGATTGGATTCAAAAAAGAATTTTTAATATTGACTGGATTGGCGGCTTCATTGATAGGCGTAGGTTATCTTCTGAAAACAGACATATTCATTCAATCACTAATTTCCATAATTGGATTTGCTGGAAAAGCTGAATCATGGATAGTAAACATATCTATTGCCGAATTACAAGCATTTAATATATTCAACCTAAACGGATGGATGCTTGCAATGGGTCAATTTGTTACAGGGGTGGTCTATATTGACATGGCAGTATTCTTAACATTTGTGTCATTCATATTTTTCGGATTATACGCAGGATATAAAAAAGATATTAATAAAATATCTATACTATTAACACTTGCACTAATCGCAGTTGCTACAACTTTCAGAGGAATTAGATTTACAGAATTCTCATCAGCACTATTCATAATAGTTATCGGCGCCGGATATGGTTATTTTGTAGATTGGTCTAAAAAGAACGATTTCATGAAAGTATTTGCAATCGGTGTTGGTATCTGCATAATGTTTATAGCAGTGGGTGTTTCAATGCAACTAGGTACGCAATTAGGTCCTGACATGAATTCAAATTGGGATGGTGCTTGGAATTTCATAAAAACACAAACACCGCAATTATCTATAATTGGAACATGGTGGGACCCAGGACATATGATAGCTAGTATTGCTGAGCGAAGAAACTTTGCAGACGGAGCGCACTGCCCAGAGCCATGTATGTACAACATTAATGATCGTATAGTAGACCTTGGTAAAATAATGGCTACTACGAATGAAGATGAATCATTGCAATTGATTAAAAAATATCAAGGCGATTCTCCTAAAGTCTATTGGATAGCATCAGATGATTTGATAGGAAAATTCCAGTGGCTACAATACTTTGGAACAGGATGCGACGCTAGATCAGATGCAAGTTGTCCATTGTATTATCAAGCCGCGCGCTCTGATATAAAATACGATGAACAAGGACAAGCAAGCGCAGTATACTTTGGAAATATAATAATTTTACCTACAAACATACCAATTCCTATTATAACACAAGGAAAAAGCGCAGCAGTTGTCAAAGAAGTAATATTTTATGATAACGAAGGAAATATACAAACCATTGATTTATCTGATTCAATAGAAATGATTAAACCTTTCGGGGCTGATTTAAAACTAAATATAGTTGATGATGTTGTTCCAATAACAGTCTGGATACAAAAACAATATGGATATGTAATTATAATACCACAGACACTTAGAGAGGCAGTCTTTACTAAAATGTATTTCATGCGTGGACAAGGATTAAAATGTTTTAATTTGGTATATGATAATGAACAGGTCAAAATATTTGAAGTAAATACGGCGTGTAAATCATGAAAAATATAAAGTGTCAACTTTGTAACAAATATACTATGAAAAAAACAGCTGTTATAGTTCCAGCTTACAATGAAGAAAAGAATTTACCAAAATTAATCAAACCACTTAAAAAATATGCCAGTATTGTTATAGTTGTCGATGATGCTTCTAAAGATAAAACATCTGAAATAGCTCATAAAGAAGGCGCGATTGTCCTAAAGCATTCAACAAATAAAGGAAAAGGTGAAGCACTTAAAACAGCTTTTGCTTATATTAAAAATAATACTAAAATAAAATTTATTGCACTAATTGATGCCGATCTACAGTTTTCACCAAGTGAAATCCTTAAAGTTTTAAAACCACTCAATGGAATAAAATTCGTAATGGGTAAACGCAATTGGAAAGATGTGCCATTCAGACACGCTCTTGGTAATTTTGTCTGGAGAACATTATTTAATATTCTTTATGGAACAAAATTAAAAGATACAAATTGTGGTCTTGTGGCATTTTCTAGAGACATAATTGATAAAATTGAAGTTGGTGGTGGATACATAATAGAAAATATGATGCTTGCGTCTGCAATTAAAAATAATATAAAAATAGAACAAGTTCCTGTAAATGTAAAATATCATATAATTCATGGCCTTCCAAGAGGAGCACATGTAGTATCTGGAGTATTTTTATTTATTCTAAAAGACGGAATTAAATACAGATTATCTAAGCTTTTTTAATAGATATTCAAAATTCTCTCTATTCTTTGAAAAGTATTTGTCTCCTTTCTTGAAATGGTCTGGATGAAAATTAAACGCTATAATACCTTTCATTTTAGCAGCTTCCTTAAGAACCATATCAATATCTTTTTTACTCGGTTCGGAAACAATTGATATCATTGTAATATGTTTGTATTTCTTCGGCCAATAGAACATAACATGATTTGTTTTATATCCAAAAGACACAGGATCGACAAACATATATTGAATCTTATCTGGTAATTTATTAAGTATCATTGGGTAGAAATTAGTTCTCTTTATGGCCACATGTTGTGAATATGATTTAACACCTACGCCAAGATTATCGAAAATCTTCATGTTTTTCTTAAATCGATATGGAAACGTTTCATGCATACCGACATCTACATTGAATATCTTAGCGTAATACATTGTTTTTCTGAGAACCATTATTATTGATTTGATTTTCTTCTTCCTTTCAAGATCAATCATTTCATGCATTTCTTCTTCAAACCCGATATTATCAATATCATGAATTATAATAACTTTTGCTCCTTTGTATTTAGAATACGGTATTGTTAATTTAGTCAATGCCTCTTTCATCGGATGCTCTACGTGTTTCCTCATTTTGAAATTAGCAAGCTGATACAGATATCTTATCTTATTTGAAATCGGCATAATAATTATTCTCTTACTGTTTATTAATCTTTTTTCTAATCACACTATTATAGAAGTATCTCCACGCTTCTCCTGGGTGTGTAGCAGCATATTTCATTACAAACGGTGAGAAAACATCTTTGATCTTAAAACTAACAGCATATTGATTTCCCTCTATTTGTTTTTTGAAATTATCATATATCTGCAAGAACTCTTCCTTAGGCATTGTTTTATTTAAATAAATAAATTCTCCTGTTTCCGGAGCCATATCAAGCATACTCCAGTCCATATCATCTGAAACCAAACCTCGTTGCTTTGCGTCTTCCCATATTTCTGTTCCAGGATATGGCGCAAGAACCGTTAATGTAATCGTATCTATTTTATTCTCTTTGATAAAATTAAGTGTTTTTAGTATATCGTCTTTAGTTTCATCAGGAGCGCCGATCATGAAAAATCCATGAATTTTAATTCCATATTTGTGCGTCAACTCAACTGCTTTTTTATTCATCTCTACTGTAGTTGTATCTCGTTTAAGATATTTCAAAATTCTCTGTGATCCAGACTCAAATCCGTAATCAATCTGAAGAACATTCATTTCTTTAAGCAGCTTCATCCGTTCTTCATTAATTATGTCTACTCTAGATAGACATCCGAAGTCTACTTTTTCTTGTATTTTATCTTGCTTAAGGAGAGAAACTATTTTTCTTAATCTATCAGTATCAGATGCAAACAAATCATCAAATAAAAGTATTTCCTCGACTCGATATTTATTGATCAGTTCATTCATTTCACCAACTACGTATTCTGGTGAGAACATTCTAAGCTGTCTTTCCCAAAAATGAGACGATGAACAAAAACGACATGAAAATGGGCAACCTCGTCCAGAAAACATATGCGTTGCTCGGCTTACTTTACCAGCTGTACCAGCGCGTCTAGGAACAAGATATTCTTTTTCCATTTTAAACAGATCACGCGCCGGATATGGTATCTCATCTAATGGTCGTATCAATTCACGCCGTGGTGTCATTGCAATTTGACCATTATTATTAAACACGATTCCTTTGATTTTATCTAGATTTTCTAATTTATTATCTAAAAGAATTTTTGTCGTCGCCTCTCCTTCGCCTAAAACACCGACATTAAAAGAATTATTGAATACTTTTGGCATTATCGTAATGTGATTACCTCCGATTATAACAGGTATATTCAGTTCTGTTTTTATTCTTCTCGCTAATTGTTCTGCTCGAGCGAATTCTTTAGTTACAGATGAAATTCCAACTACATCTGGCTTTTCTTTTTTTATTGCCTGAAAAGTGTCTTTTGCTTTGTCAACAATAGAAACTCTAATATCTGGTGAATATTTTCGAATATATGAACTAAGATACGCAATACCCAGTGGGGGTTGTCCGCTTATTTTTTCTGTACTAATATGAGTAAAAACTACTTTCAATTTTATCACCATTTTTAGTATGAATTACCTTATGACATTTTTCACATAAAATTTGACCGTTATCAATATTAAATCTTGATTCTGGATATTTTGAAAATACTTGCATGTGGTGTGCTTGTAACATTTTGTGGGTTCCGCGCATCTGACAACTATAATGATCTCTCTTAAAAACATTTATTCTCCACTGTTTATATTCTAAAGAATCTCTGATTAATTCTATCTGAGGTGTTATACCTCCTTTCCATGCACCATTATTTGCACCCTTTAATTTATCACTTATTTTCTTCCTAACTTCCCATGAACTAGAAGTATTATTATCGGCTGTCATATTCTTATGTATATTTCCACATTTTGAACAAGGTTTACCATTATATTTATGTCCTTTTGTCTTCTGAACAATTTTTTCTATGACTTCTTTTGAATGTTCAGTTTTATGACCTTTTTTGAATCTTCCATTATTTTCAGAATTTTGAGAAGATATGCTCATTTTCTTTCTTGTTTCTTCTGATGGTGTATACAAACCAATTTTTCCTTTGTTCCATACCATTCTACCAAGGTTTGCTTCAGATATTGTTCTTGTTGGTATTTTGTATTTTATTAATTTTCTATGTATGGTTGTTGGATTTACATTAAATTCTTTAGCTATCTGAGCACAGCTGTTTCTTTCTTTAATATATCTTTTATGTAAAATTATTTTGTCTAATGGTGTCATTGTAAATTTCATACTAACTCTTTCGTTTTAAGGTTTAAATGTTTAACCGCCTTTCTGCTTTACAAGAAATGGACCAATCAATCTAGTTATTAATGTGGGTAATTTTTTCCATATTTTTATGAATGTACCGTATCCAGAAACCTTAACTGAAGGAATAGTAGAATAAACAGGTATCTGAACACTCTTCGCACCCCAACTTTCCTTAAAATCAAGTAATCCTTTATTATCGCTAGTTCCAAAATTAAAATACTTGTATTTATTTTTACAGGAATATTTGATAGCTTCCCACACTAAAAGATTATACGGTTTCAAATGTAGATAGTTTTCATTTGCTGCGCCTGAAAAATACAAAATTTCATCTTTATGCATAAGCAGGATTATTCCGCCTATAATTTTGCCTTCTAGTTCTGCCACGAATATTTTAATCATGTTCTTTGAATACATTAATGACCAGAGATTTCTATAAAAACAAAGTGGTTCAGATGGTATACCATATTTCTTTGCGCTTAATTTCATCTTCAGACTATGGTATGTTCTCAAATCATTTTCATTTCCTTCTCTAACTTTAAGCCCGTCCTTCTCTGCTTTTCTTATAGCGTTTCTATGTTTTTTATCCATCTTATCCCAGGCATCATCACTGTTAGTTAATTCAAGTATAGACAATTTAGTTTCTAAATTTTCATTTAACCCATAATCTTTTGCAATATCATCTGGCAATTTTTGACGCATTCTTATTTCAAGATATTTTGAACCTTTAGAAATCTCTTTGCTTCTAACAAGCATCTCTCTCAGAACTTTGGTATTTTTGTAAATAGGATCTCCTGAAAAAGCAAATGGTAATGATATAAAACGCTTTCCAAAAATAAAACTATTCACACAGAACATTGGAAAACACCCCATAATTGATCCGTCATCTCTCGATAACAAATAATACGGCTTATAACCAAACGTATTAACTATCGAATTTCTCCATTCTATTGTATGGAATATATTAGAAGCATTGTGTCTAATGAAACTGTTCCATTCATCGTCATTAGAAACAAGTTCTATCATTTAATTAATCTCCACGATTTCATAATTATCTGAACCAAGTTCAAATTTTAAACCAGCATCTATTTGTTTCAATGGGTTTGATTTTATAATTTTTGCAAACCGACCATTTGATGCTTTCTGCACCAAATCAAAAGAAGCTTTATCAATCGCAACAATATCATCTGAAACAGCTATTCCAACATTTGGGGATACTATCTTACCCATGTCAGTAGAACCAAGTGGACAGCAATCGCACATACTTGTGATATCTAACATAACATTAACATAAAGAGATTTGTTTCTAAATTTGTCTACAAAAAATGAACAAACTTCACCAAGGCCGTTAGCGAGAGAGGTTGTCTTTTCTTTTATAGCTTTTTGCGAACAAAAATCAACGCAGTTGCAACAACCAAAACAATTATCATAATTTATAACTGCTTTTTTGTTTTTGATTGAAATAGCTTTTCCAAAACAAATGTCTTTACAAATACCACAACCAATGCACTTACTCTGATTGATTTCAGCTTGCGTATCTATATGTAAAGTTTTCTTGCCCGACTTTGGAACAAACCCCATTCCAATATTCTTTATTGCTCCGCCGAATGTTGCAAGATCATGACCTTTAAAATGAGAAATAATAACCATACCGTCTGCATCATATGGTTTCTTAGCAATATCTATTCCGTTCTTGAAAAACTTGCTTTTCTTTTTAATGCTTTCATCTGAAATTATAATCGAACAACCCATCGTCTCTTCAGTAAAACCATTCTTTCTAGCTGTCTCATATGATTTTTCAACCGAATCTCTTCCTCCGGAATATAATGTCAGTGTTTCAGATATGAATGGCTTAACTCCGATTTTCTTAAGTTCTTCAACAACAAGACCAACTATTGGCGGTCTTACATAAGCAAGATTGCCATATTCGCCCATATGTGGTTTAATTACAACAACATCTCCTTTCTTGAATTTCTTTTTTAAATTTTCAGCTAGCGTCTTTCTTAAATTTTGTAGTAAATGATGCTTTATGAAATATACTTTACTCATTTAATCAACTCTTTGTAAACATTGATTATCTTTGGTATAATTATCTTTGTATCATAATTCTTTCTTATAAAATTTATTGATTTCTTCGATACGCTCTTGTAGAATTTCTTGTTTTTCATCAATTTATTTATTATCAATTCCGGATCTCCACTTAACATCGTATGTGCTCTAAGTTCCTTATAATGATATCTAAGTAGACGCGGTGTTGCTTCATTCAGAATTGAAACACATCCAGATGACATGGCTTCTTTCGCAGCCATACCATGTCCAAAGTATACATTTATGTTATTGTAGAACTTTGGCATTTTATTATGTGGAACTCTTTTCATGTATTTTATTCCATATTTGTCAAACTCGGCTTTCATCTGTTTTGTGCAATAACCAATTGCTACAAATCTAACATTCTTCATTCTTTTAGCTAAATCAATAAATAAATCCAATCGCTTACTTGGTTCTAATGTGATCTGTGATCCGATTGTAAACTTATTCGGTTTCGCTTTAGGTTTAAACAATTTCGTATCAATTGGATGTTCTATCAAAACAGATTTATTTTTCAGACCAAGTCGTTTCAGATTGCAAAATATTTCATATGACAGTGCAATTATCTTATTGTATGGAAGTTTCAAAATATTCCTTTCCATTATCTTAAAAGCATATGCTCTATATTTAGGATGATATCTAAAATATTCTTCTAAAAATAAAAAGTGCAAATTAACAACAACTGGTATTTTGAATTTTCTTGCTGCAAAATATGCCGGCACACAAGCAGTAAATGCGTTTGTATGAATTATATCTGGCCCAAATCTTCGTATTACTTTTCTTATTTCTTTTATTTTAAACATGAATTCTCTTCTTGTTTTGAAATGTAAACGTTGAACAATAATACCGTTTTTCTTTTCAACCATATTTGGTCCTTTGGTTCCAGTAAGAACCATTACATTGATTCCTCTCTTATGCAACTCGCCAACTAAATTTTCTGCATAGATTTCTCCACCGCCAACTAGTTCTGGTGGATATAATTCATGAATATATAGAACTTTCATTGCAGCATCATCTCAAGCAGACCCATTACAATACCAAATCCCCACGCAAATGTTCTAACTGAAAATATCATCATATAATAAATGAAATCAGTAACTGTTTTTGACAAATTGTGTGTTTCATATGTAAACATTAAAAATAATATAAAAAATAAGAAACTAGACAATCCTGCGAAAATAATCCATTTTGAACCTAGTACTAAGAAGAATAATGATAACATCATTAAAAACATCTCTGATATCATAGTTCTGTTTGAAACTTCGTCACCAGATATTCTATGCCTATTTCTTTTCGAAAGATAAACCTTTGGAACATTAAGTCCGTAAGTATATTGCTGTTTGAAATAGCTTCTCCATGTCGCTCGATGATAGTGCCAAACAATTGCTTTTGGTGTAAAAATTGTTTTTCCATATTTATTCAAACGATAGCCCCACTCTGTTTCCTGAGCGACATTAAGATTTTCATCAAATCTTTCTAATTTTGCAATCTTAGTTCTAACACAAAGATTCATAGTCGGAAGTCTTGCCACATATTTTGGAAGATTTGAGAAACGATACTCTAGCTCTCTTCCAATAAGATCTGGAAGTTTTTTCATTCCGGTTGGATTTTTTATTGTTCCACCTACTGTTACAGCATGTGGTTCAAATGCTTCTGTCAGTAATTTTAACCAATTCTTATCTACAACTGCATCCGCATCTGTAAATGCAACAAAATCTGATTTAACTTTCTTCAGCATGTGATTGTAAGCAACTGACATGTTTCCATGAATTTGTTCTAATTGGATTTTTTTTCCATATTTCTTTAGAATCTTAAATGTATTATCTGTTGAAAATGCATCAGTAACATAAATTTTATAATTTTTATAATTCTGTTTAAGAATTGAATCAATGCATTTACCTATTGTTTTCTCACTATTTCTCACTGTTACTAAAACTGTTACTGAAGGTTGTTTCATTTCTTCACCTCAAATAAAATAACTACTCCTGTTGACAAATCTAAAATATCAATTGCTTTATTTGCAACTCTTCCTAAAGGATAACCAAGTTTTACATAAGGCATATGCATTAATTTCTTCATCTTAACAATTTTCAATTTATGTTTTCTAACAATTATATCGATTTTAGCATTATCAAAATAATGAATATGACCACTCTTGTGGTATTTCTTTAAACAATGTGGACATACTTCCATTACAACTTTTTCTTTGTATGGAACAGTTATCAAAATATATTTACTTGCAACTCTTCTCAGCTCTTTCATTGCCCTGTTTAAATCTGGTATATGTTCTAATGTTTCAGAGAAAATAACAACATCAAATTGATTGTCTTTAAATCTGCTTTTCATTATGTCATCAGTAACAAAATAATTTCCATAATCTTTCTTAGCAATCTTAATCATTTTACTTGATAAATCAGAACCAATTGTCACAAATCCTCTTTTTCTAATTTCATTGACCATATAACCAGAACCAGTACCTGCGTCAAGAATCCTATAATATTTAGGAAGATTTCTAATCATTGGCCAAATAAAATATTTGAAACGTATATGAATATCGCTGTGCGATTTTTCATTCTTTCTAAAATCTGCATCTTTTTCATAATATGATTTTAGATTTTTCATTTATTCGTCACCTAATTTAAAAAGTTTTATAAAGACGATTATACAAATAGATAAAAATATTATCATGGCAATTGATACTATGATTACACTATATAGTCTTGTTGTAAAATCTAAGTTGTTTGGTATTATATCTATAAAACTTGATGCAATCGCGCCAAGTACGGCTGATAAAACTAACATTATTGTTAACTTTACCTCTTTGGCTTTCATTTCGTTCTCCTTTTTATCAAATACTTCAAATAATCTGTTCCGGCTTTCCCAAGTCTTTTCATTTCTGAAGCGCTCATATTATGTTTAATCGTGTGAGCAATATGTTTCGGTGAAGTATAATATCTTATCATTAAACGATCTTTTAATTTACAAATTTCTTCCTTAGTCAAATCAGGATAACTAACTATACAATCAAGCTGACCATTCTTATCTAACCATTCATCCCAATCCTTAGCTGTAATGTATTTGTTCATTTTACACCAATTATAAAATTCTGTTCCAGGAAATGGTACAGCCTGTTGGAAAAATACCATATCTGGTCTAAGTCTTTTAGCAAAAGTAAATGTTTCTTCTATTGTCTCTTTCGTCTCACCGGGTAATCCTATCATGAAACATCCGAATATCTTTAATCCAGCCCGTTTAGCATCTGCTGTGAAATCTTCAGCCATCTGAATTGTTATTCCTTTCTTTATTGTATTCAGTATTCCCTGGTTTCCAGACTCATAGCCTACGATAACCATTCTACATCCGGCTTCTTTCATTTTAACAAGAACATCATAAGGTATATCAGCACGTGCATTGCATGACCAATTTAATTTCATATCATACTGTGTTATCAAATCGCAAATTCTCATAACTCTTGCTTTGTCTACCGTGAATGTATCATCTTCAATAAATATTTCTTTAACTTTCAAATTCTTGTAAATCCAAGCTAGCTCTTTTACAAAATCTTCAGCTGAACGTGGTCTAAATGCACGGCCCATTAAAACCTGAGGATATAAGCAGAATGTACACATATTTGGACAGCCTCTACTGCTTAAAACCTGAATCATTGGATGCATCGCTAAAGAATATCGATAATCTTCTATTCGCAAAAAACGTTTGTATATTTCTGAAACCATAGGTATGTCGTCTAAATTCTTTATCATTTCTCGATTCTTATTTGAAGTTATTTTATCTCCTTCTCTCCAAACAAGTCCGTCTACTTGACTTGGTCTCTTTAATCCGTCTAATACTTTTGCCAGATCAACTATCGTATAATCATATTCGTGCTTAGCAATAAAATCTATCGCCTTAGACATTTTCATAGTTTCGTCAGGTAATGCTGATGGGTGAGTTCCAACTAAAACTGTTTTAACTCTTGGATTATCATTTTTATATCTTTCTATAAAAGAAACATCACTCTTTATGCTAGGAGTTGAAGATTCGCAAACCAATATATCTGGTTTAAAATTATCAATAAGAGCTATAGTCATATCAAAATCTAAATTACGAGCAATAGCATCAATTAAGAATATTTCATGTCCATTCTTTTCAGCAACGCCTGCTGCATAACACAAGAAAATGGGATAATAAATTGTTCCTGACTTGGTCTTTTCAACCCAACGGCTGGCTCTGCTTATTGTAAATTTAAACGGTGGATTTACGAACGCGATTCTCATAATATATCATTATGTATTGCTATTTTTAAAGTTTAAATAACAAAAGTCTACTTAATTAATTAAGGTATCTTATATGAAAATCAACAAAGATTATATTGCAATCGGAATGATACTTTTAGTCTTCGTCCTTTTCTTGAACACTACATTAAAATCCCCAATAGTATTTGGTGATGAAGGATACTATTCATATCAAGCAAAATGGATAGCTGACAACGGTATACTTCCGATATATGAAACTTTCAAAGAAACAGACGTATTTCATCCAACAATGAACCGTCCGCCTTTATTCATTATAACAGAATCATTCTTTTTCATGTTCGGTGAAACTGCTGTAAAATTCATGATACCAATATTCTCAATACTTACTGCATTCATGCTGTATATTTTCCTAAAGAAAACCGTTAACGAAAAGGCAGGACTTGTAGCATCTTTAATCTTTTTAGCGGCACCATCTCTAGTAACGTACGCTGTATTAACATATGTAGATACAATGTTTTGTCTGCTAGTACTATGTTCATTATATTTCGGCTACCTGGCGCTAGAGCATGATAAAAAGAAAGATACAATTCTTTCTGGTATATTTTTCGGTTTAGCTACATTAACTAAAATCACAGCACCAATAATTTTCTTAGCTCTTGGTTTATACTTCTTATATTCAAAATATTACAAAAATGTTAATAAATGGAAAATCTTAATACTTATCGGAGTTATAGCTGTTCTAGTTGTATCGCCGTGGTTAGTAAGAAATATGATTCTATACAAAGATGTATGCTACGGGCTTAGTGGATGCCCAGCGGTTGAAGACGTACCAATAGAATATTCAAAAGATTTGCTCAATCAATATGCAAGAACTAGCGGTAGTGGAACTGAAAGCAGTCTTATAAAACTCGGAGCTCTTGCATATACTCAATTTGCTTACGGATGGATAATGATATTCTTAGCTTTATTCGGAATAGTCTACGCGATAAAAGATAAGAAAAAGCCAGAAATGTTAATGATAATGCTGATGATTGCAGTAATTCCGATATTCGTGTTTTATTCGACAAGAGTAGAAGATGCCGCGCGTTATACATTACCAGTAATAATTGGAATGGCGGCGCTTGGTGGAATATTCTTATCTAAAGCATATGATCAAATAAGAACAAAAAGTTTTATGATTGCAATAATAGTAATACTTTTAATTTTACCAGGTGTTTGGTATTTCGGCCAAGATAAATTAAACACAATGCAAAATGTTAAAGCATTCTCAACAGGATTCTTTGATGGATGCAATTGGGTAGAAGCTAACACACCTAGCGATTCATTACTTTTATCAATATATGCACAGCAAACTGCATACAACTGCAATCGTCGCGTATCAACAGCAATTCCAGACTTCGCTGAAATAACAATGAACAATAACGAAACATCATACCAACATCTAAAACTTCATGGTTATGATTATGTTTTTGTTCAAGTTAGTTTAATATCTCAAACTCCTTATCTAGAAAGCATTCCTATAGCATTCTATCAGTATATGGAATCATCATCACACTTTGTTAAAGTTTATGACAATACGGCAACATTTGGAAACGATGGTGTCCTAATCTACGAAGTGAAGTATTGATGCATTAACATTAAAAACCTATTCATAGAAGTTATATTGTGATATAATGAACGAATTGATTATTGGATTGTTATGCATTGTATTTGCATTTGTATCAAATTTTTGGTTAACAAAAGCTTGGATTAGAGTATGCAAATTTTCTAACTATATGGTAAAAGACATTAACAAATATGAAAAGCCTCTAGTTCCACTATCAGGTGGTGTTCCACTAATAATGAGTTTCATAGCATCAACTACCTTATATCTTTTCTTCAAAGTATTTTATCTTGGAACAGAAACTAGTCTAATATTTCTTCTTGCACTAATGTTAACAAGCGTAATGGCTGGATTCGTTGGTTTTTTAGATGATTTTGTAATTAAGAAAAATGTAGAATCAATCGGCTTGAGAAAATGGCAAAAACCACTATTAACATTAATATTTGCACTACCATTAGCAGCAGTAAATAGCGGAATGTCAACTATGATTTTTCCATTAATTGGAACTATAAACTTTGGGATTTTCTATCCAATTATACTAATACCATTAGCAATAATGTTCACTGCAAACGCATTCAACATAATGGCAGGATTCAATGGATTAGAAGGTGGTATGGGCACTATTATTTTAACGACAATGGGAATTATATGCTATACAAATAATGTTCTTTGGTTATCTCTTATTTGTTTCATAGCTGTCGGAAGTCTTCTTGCTTATTTGATATTTAATTGGCATCCTGCTAGAATTTTCCCAGGAGATTCATTTACTTATACTGTCGGAGCATTAATTGGCGCAGTAGCGGTTCTAGGAAATATGGAAACTATTGCTGTAATCTTATTCATACCTTACTTCCTAGATTTCTTTTTACTAATTCGCCATCAGTGGCACGGAATAAAGAAACTGAGAGGTGCTCCAGTGATGGCATTTGGTATTCCTGATAAAAATAACAATCTTAGCATGCCTCACAAATATATTTACGATACATGTCATCTAGCAATGTTCATAATTGGCAGATTCAAAAAAGTCCGAGAAACAGATGTTGTGTTGTTTATTTTAGGAATAGAAATAATTCTAGCATTAGTGTGTCTAATGCTGTTTGTGTGATAAGATGTGTGGCATAGCTGGTTATTTTGGAGCGAATGATAAACAGCTGCTCAGGAACATGGCTAAAGCAATAAAACATCGCGGACCTGATGATGGGGGATTCTTTTTTCATAAGAATGTTGGTTTAGCTAACAGGCGTCTTTCAATCATAGATATTAAAAGTGGCCATCAACCAATTGTTTGGAAAAATTTATCAATTGTTTACAACGGTGAAATTTACAATTATCAAGACATACGAGCTGAACTAGAAGACAAATATGATTTTAAAACAAATTCTGATACAGAAGTCATACTTTATGCATATCAAGAGTGGGGCCCAGATTGTGTCAAAAAATTTAACGGAATGTGGTCTTTTGCCATCTATGATAAAATAAAAAACATGTTATTTATCTCACGGGACCGCCTTGGAATAAAACCATTATACTATTATTACGATGGAGAAAAAATTGTATTTGCTTCTGAAATTAAAGCTATTCTAGAAGATAAAACTATACCAAGAATACCTAATGATGAAATTGTCTACGGGTATCTGCTTTACAATCTTCATGATCATTCTGAAAAAACATTTTTCAAAGGAATAAAATCTCTTCCACCAGGCCATTCAATGGTTGTCAGAAAAAACAGCATGAAAATTATGAAATATTGGGGTATTGAAATTAAATCTATTAAAGATTCTGATGAAAAATATGCAATAAACACGAGAGAATTGTTAGAAGATTCTATTAAACTGAGATTAATTAGTGAAGTTCCTATCGGAAGTTGCTTAAGTGGGGGTATTGATTCTACATCAATCGTATCACTAATAAACAATGTCATTAAATCTGGTGGCAATTATGATAATACAATTGGAGAACGACAAAAAACCTTCTCAGCTGTTTACAAAAATAATAAAATAGATGAATCGAAGCATATTGAAAATGTCATATCATATACTGGAGCTGAAAAGAATTTCACTTATCCAACTGCAAAGGGGCTGTGGAAAGACATAAGAAAAATCGTATATCATCAAGATGAACCATTCATCGGACCGAGTATTTACGCGCAATGGGAAGTCATGAAACTTGCAAGCAAAAAAGTTAAAGTTGTTTTAGATGGCCAAGGAAGTGACGAAATATTTGCAGGATACATGCCATATCACATTATACACATAATGAATCTAGTTAAGCACGGAAGAATATTGCGTGCTGGTCAAGAATTCATAAAAAGCGCTGATTTTATTGTTCCGTTTATTTTCAATAAAAGTGTTTTCAAAAAAAGAGATAAAACAATCAAAAGCATGTTAAATAATATTTTTGTTGATAAATATAACAATATTATTCAAAGCAAATGGAAAGTAAAAAATCTCAATGATTTGTTGTATTTAGAAGTTACAAAACAGAGTATTCCAAAACTACTAAGATATGAAGATAGAAACTCTATGGCTTTCTCTGTAGAAGCTCGTGTTCCATTCCTAGACTACAGACTCGTTGAATATGCTTTTTCTATGCCAGAAAAACAAAAAATAAGAAAAGGTTGGACAAAATACGTCTTGAGAAATGCAATGAAAGGAATAATACCAGAGTCCGTTAGAAAAAGAAGAGATAAAATTGGATTTGATGTTCCTGAAAAAATATGGTTATTAGAATTAAAAAAACCAGTGAAACAATTATTTGCATCAAAATCATTCAGTGAAATAAAATACTTCGATCAAATTGAAGTATTAAAAATGTTTGATAAATTCTGTAAAGGAAAATTAGATGATAATTATGCAAGGGTATTCTGGAGAATTATAATACTAGCCATATGGCACGATACGTTCATTAGAAAACTCACTTAGCATTTTGTATTTCATCCAGTGCTGATAGATTTTCGATTGAAGATGTGTCACCTAAGTCATTTCCAAGATATTTTGCCCTAACAGCTCTACGAACTATTTTTGCGCTTCTTGTTTTAGGAAGCTGAGAAACAAATTTGACATCTTGTGGTTTAAGTGATTTGCCCATTACATTAATTACTTGCTGTTTAAGTTCATCGCGAAGAGTTTCACTGGCAGAAAACTTTGGCTTTAATACAACAAAGCAAATGACATCTTCACCTTTTATTTCATGTGGCACTCCTATTGCAGCTGCTTCTGATACACTTGGATTTTCAAGCAGCGCTGCTTCTATTTCAGCTGGACCAACTCTTCTTCCTGATATTTTTATTACATCATCACTTCGTCCGTGCAAAAACCAAAATCCATCTTGATCAATGCTTGCCCAATCTCCGTGATACCAAATGCCTGGCCATCTAGACCAATATGTTTCAATATATCTCTGTTTATCTTTCCAAAAACCACGAGTCATTGATGGTGCCGGTTTCTTGGCAACAAGATGGCCCATCTGATCTCTAACTGGTTTTCCATTATCATCAAAGACATCAATGTCCATTGCAAGACCAGGTCCTCTAAGTGTTGTTGGCTTAAGTTCTGTTATTGGTAATGGCGAAAGGAAACATCCAACTATTTCTGTTCCACCTGAGATGTTAATAATTGGAAGTTTTGATTTACCAACATTATTGAAAAACCAATTCCAAGATTCTGGATCCCATGGTTCACCAGTTGAACCAAGCAATCTTAAACTAGATAAATCATGATTAGCCACCCACTCATCGCCATATTTAATCAATAGACGAATTGCTGTTGGTGAAATTCCAAGCGTAGTTATTTTATGTTTGTCTATAAGTTCCCAGAGTTTGTCTGGTTTTGGATAATCTGGCGCACCATCAAATATAAAAATTGCTCCACCAAATGTCTGCACACCTATTATCATCCACGGCCCCATCATCCAACCAATATCAGTTAACCAGAAGAAAACATCATTCTCTTTAACATCAAAAGCATAACCAAGTTCTTTTGCCAACTGTGATTGTGAACCACCATGTGTGTGTACAGTTCCTTTTGGCTTTCCTGTTGTTCCTGATGAAAAAAGTATCATACAATTATCTTCGCTATCCATAACTTCTGTTTTACACTCGTCCGATTGATCTTTTACAAAATCATGCCACCAGATATCTCTTCCTTCTGTCCACGGTACATCCGCGCCAGTTCTTTTGTAAACAATAACATGTTCAAGACTTGGAACTTTATCCAATCCTCCGTCTGCTTCTTTTTTTATCTGAATCGTCTTTCCTCTTCTGTATGTTCCATCTGCAGTTAGTAACACTTTAACACCGGCAATTTCTAATCTAGATGCTAGCGCAATAGAACCAAATCCGCTAAATATAGGAACAGCTATTGCTCCAATTTTAAGTATTGCTAAAAATCCTGCAACAATTTCAGGAACCATTGGCATGTAAATCCCAACAGTGTCTCCTTTTCCAACACCAATGTTTCTAAGTGCGTTTGCTAATTTGTTTGTTTCTTTATACAATTCTAGATATGTTAATTTTTTACTATCTCCTTTCTCATCTTCCCATATGCAAGCGATATTATTTTTCTTAGATCCTTCAGCATGTCTATCAAGACAATTATGAATTATGTTTAATTTACCACCGATAAACCATTTTGTCCATTCTATACCAGCAGAATCATCAAGAACTTTTGTATACGGTTTATACCATTCTATGTTAAGATCTTTCATGGCAGCATCCCAAAACCATTCAATATCATCTATAGAACGCTTTATCAAATCATCATAATCTTTTATTCCATGTTTATCCATAAATCGTTTAATATTAGCTTCTTCGATATATTTTCCATAAGGTTTCCATACGATATCCATATTATTCATCACCTGCAATTTCAATTAACATCTTAGCCTGCTCCAATACTCTCAATCCGTCTTCTGCACTAACCAAAGGTGTTTTATCGTTCTCAACGCAATCAATAAAATGTTCTAACTCTGTTAACAATGGTTCTTTTTTCTGAACAGATATTTTTGTTACTGTACTTTCAATTCCATCACTCTGATAAAAATTAATTTCTTGTGTTATGTAATCAGCTGTATACATTCCTTTCTCGCCTATTATCTGAATATTTCTTATCTTGATTGGTGTCAACCAATTTACATTCATGTTGCATATAGCACCATTACTTAATTTTAACACTGCGCATATCATATCTTCATGATTCTTATGTATTTTCTTCGCTATTTCGGCATGAGCTCTAGTAATCTCAGCACCTGTTAAATATCTTATTATATCAAGATCATGAACTGCTAAATCTATAACAACGCCAACATCTCCTATTCTCTGCGGAAATGGACCCGATCTATTAACATCAATCTTAAAGATTTCCCCAAGTTCATTATTCTCAAGTCTCTTCTTTAATTCAATAACAACTGGATTAAATCGTTCAATGTGACCTATCATTATCTTTATTCCATTGTTTCTTGCAAACTCTACCAGCTTCTTACCATCTTCTATTGTTGATGTGATTGGTTTCTCTAAAAGAATATTTATTTTTTTATCAATTACATCGAAAGCGACCTGCTTATGATATTCTGTCGGAACTACAACAGATACAATATCAAGTTTTTCTTTACTTATCATTTCTTTATAATCAGTATAATATTTACATCCGTATTTTTCTGAAATCTCTTTAGCAAGAGCTTCATTCATATCAGATACTGCAACCAAATTAACTTTGTCTGATTCGCTGTATATTCTTGCGTGATTTTTCCCCATTGAACCAATGCCGATTACAGCAACATTCAACATTTGAAAACCTCTTCTATTGTAGATACAATCTCATCTATATTTTCTTTAGAAACTCCAGGATGAACTGGAAGTGATAAAACTTGATTTGCTATTTTCTCTGCGACTGGAAAATCTCTTTCCTTATACCTAAATTTAGAAAATAATGGAAATAAATGAAGTGGTTTTGGATAAAATATTCCAAATCCAATTCCTTTTTTCTTGAATGCTTCAATTATTTTATCTCTATGGTCGGTTTTAATAGTATATTGATGAAAAACATGTTTTACATTAGGAACCACGTATGGTGTTGTTATTTCTTTAATGTTTTTTAACTTCTCTGTAAACATCTTCGCATTCTCTATTCTTTTTTCTGTAAATTCTTCTATTCTACCAATTTGTGCCAGAGCAATTGCTGCATGCAAATCACTCATTCTGTAATTATATCCTAAACTATGATAGTTGTATCTAGCTTCCTCAGATTGTCCATGGTGTCTAAACTTTTTTAAATTGTCAGCATAGTCGGCATTATTTGTCGTAACCATCCCACCTTCACCACATGTCATATTCTTTGTTGCATAAAGTGAGAAAGCTGATATGTCACCAAGTGCTCCTGATTTTATTCCATCAAAAGAAGCATTAACAGACTGGCATGCATCCTCTACAATTTTTAAATTATGCTTATCAGCAATTTCCTTTATTGGTTTGTAATCATATGGTTGCCCAAATAAACTAACCGGCATTATAACTTTTGTCTTTTCAGTTATCTTTTCTTCTATTTTTTTAGGATCAATATTAAAAGTATTTTCATCTATGTCAACAAAAACTGGAATTGCGCCGAGCATCAAAATAGGACTGGCCGTTGCAATGAATGTAAATGGTGTTGTTATTACTTCGTCTCCTAGCCCAACTCCACATGCATTAAGGGCTGCATGTATTGCAGCTGTACCAGAATTAACAGCAACTGCATATTTCACATTACATAAAGATGCAAATTTTTCCTCAAGTAATTTTACTTTAGATCCTTGTGCAAGCATGCCTGAGTTTAAAACTTCATTAACTAGTTGTTTTTCGTTTTCACCTATCAACGGTTTTGCTATTGGTATCATTTTATTACCTCATCATATGAAACATTACATATACTACATTTTCCTTCTGTTATTTTCTTTCCGCATTTACAAGCATGCCCTACTGGTCGTGCAGGATTACCAACCACAATACTATAATCAGAAACATCTTTTGTAACCACCGAACCTGCCCCAACAAGAGCCCATTTTCCAATTGTTATTCCTGGTAGAATTATTGAATTTGCACCAATTGATGCGCCAGTTTTTACAATGGTTTGATGTATTTCCCAGTCAGAACCGCTCTTTAGTGTTCCGTCTGGATTAACTGCTCTCGGATATTTATCATTTGAAAAACATACATGTGGACCAATGAAAACACCATCCTCAATTATATTGCCATTATAGAGAGAAACATTATTCTGTATTTTAACATTTTTTCCAATCTTAACTCCGATATCAATATAAACATTTTTACTTATGATGCAATTTTCGCCAATCTCTGTATTTTCTCTTACCTGAGCAAGATTCCAAATTTTAACATTTTCACCTATTTTTGCTTTCGGTGAAACTTCCGCAGTTTGGTGTATAAATATTGCCATAACTAGCACCCCTTCTTCTTAGTAATCATAAGATATATTCACGAAATATACTTTTTAAATGTTCAGTACCAGAAGTCCATAATAGAAATTAGTAAGATTCTTCAAGATATGTTGCTACCTGATCTACAAACACTTTTCCAGCATCTCTTTCAAGATGTGGTGATTTGGTAACCATTGGTATTATTTCACGCGAATAATTTATAGCTCTTTTCAATATTGGATTGATTATACTAGTTTCATCCATATTAGGCACCAGATAACCAAGTGAATCATTCGAATATCCATTCAAAAATGTTACGTTGTAAGGAGATCTGCTTCTAATATCTTTATCCAACTGTGAAAATAATTCAAACGGATGGAACACTAAACAAGTCTCATCCCCAATATGTAAGAAATTTACATCTCTCTGTAAAACGTCACTAAACGCATCTTCTGCAATACCTTTTATTGTATCTTTTTTCCATTCTTCTAACAATCTTTCAAATGCTGGGTTATTTACTGGTAATTTTTGTAAAGTATCATCAACGAATTCTTTAGTTGGAATGATAGCTGGTAATTCAATCTTTATTTTCCCAAGTCTCATATCTGGGGTATCTATCATTGATGTTGGTGCTGCTAGTATCTTTTCTGCAATAACATGTCCATGTTCTTTAGCTTTCCTGAACACTCCCTGATCCAAAATATTAACATCTCCACAGGAACCCTGTAAAAACATTGGTATACATCCGACTTTGTCTGAAAGATAACGATTAGCATATCCTGGAAATCCTGCCGAAACCCAAAAACTTTCAGGGCCTTGATCTATTTTTGGTGCATTAACTGGATGTGCTGCATAATTATAAATTATTGATTTAATTTTATTCGACTCGGTTTGCGCCAATATTGCATATATATTATTATTTGTTTCTCCATCAAGAAATGCTCTGTTTTCATTTATTTCTGCTTTTGTTATTGCTGTAACTATATCGACTGCTTCTACATCTTGATGAGCATAAAGCGCCGCATTAAAAATCTGTTTCTTTAAAAATTCTCGATATTCACTATCCAGCGCACCAACTCCTCTCATATCACATCCAGCTGGTGCAGAATGTGTGTGCGATGCGCATAAATTTATTTGATCATATCCTGTTTCTTCTAGAAGTTCTCTTGAACATTCATCTATAAACGATCTATCAAGATTACCAATGTCACAAGATATAGTTAATGCCTTTCTTCCAGAATAATTAAATTCAACTGCCGAAGCATAAAGATCGTCTGCAACTCCTTTTGCTTTTCGGTCTAAATAAAACCCGTATCCCCAAAGATCTATACCCATGGCTCTTGGTGTTATTTTAGTTCTAGCTACTCCAATTTTCATAACTATAATTAGAATAGAAAAACTTAAATACCGTATGAATTTCGGGTCTTTTAGAAATGCGAAGTAGAACCATGATTCATTATACTTAAATACCTCTCTACTTTTAATAACTTGTATAGAGAAACATGAATAGTGATTTAATATGAATAATGAGCACATTAAGAAAATCAAAGAACTTTTTGGAGAATGTAAAAATTCTTCTGATGGCAACGATATTTATGATAATGTAATTATTGGGAAAAATGTTAAAATGGGCAAAAATAACCTAATTCTGCCTGGGACCATAATTGTCGGTGATGTTGAAATTGGAAACAATAATGTTATAGGACCACATGTAGCAATCGGCACACCCCCACAGCACACAAAATATTACCAAGAAGGCATAGATACTGACTGTAAAATAAAAATTGGTGACAAAAACGTACTAAGAGAATTTGTTACAGTTCATTCGCCGACGAGCAGAGACACAATAATTGGAAACGAGTGTTTCTTTATGGCAAATTCTCATGTATCGCACGACACTCAGATAGGCAATAATGTTGTTTTAGGAAACTCGTGTGCTATTGGTGGACATAGTACAATAATGAATAATGTCTTTGTTGGACTAAACTCTGCAGTACATCAATTTGCAACAATAGGAGCACATGCAATGATAGGTATGAACTCCACTATTACGAAAGATGTCCCACCTTTTCTAGTATTTCATAATAAATATAATTGTTATAAATTAAATGAAGTTGGAATGCTTAGAAATAATTTCAATAAAAATGATTTAAAAATTATATATGATTTCTATAATGCAAATGGAATATCATCTGACAAACTTGAAAAGAATTTAGAAAGTCTTAATGCTTCTGGGTTTAGCAAAATTGCAAATACTATAAAAGACTTTGGAGTCGCTCGGAAAAGAGAATTATATGAAATAAATATTAAATATAAACCATCTGAATAGTTGTGATAAAATGGAAGAATCTGTATTAATAACAGGTGCAAATGGACTGATTGGTTACAATATAGCATTAAAATTTTTAGAACGTGGAGACCAAGTATTTCTAAGTGATTATTATAACAAAAATAACAGAATAGACGAATTATGTAAAAAATATCCAACACAAGCACATAAAATAGAAGCTGACATTAGAAATGCAGAAGATGTCAAAAAAATGATGGAAACAATTGAAACAAAATGCTCCGGAATAGATGTTCTAATTAATAACGCTGGTATTGTTAAAGATAAAACATTCATAAAAATGACATATGACGAATGGAATGATGTTATTCAAACGAATCTTTATGGTACAATGTTTATCACTAAAGGTGTTTTACAGAAGATGATAGATAAAAAATATGGAAGTATAGTGAGTATCGCTTCAATTGTTGGAAAAAATGGAGCCTATGGTCAAACTAATTATGCTGCATCTAAAGCTGCACTAATCGGATTTACAAAATCTTTAGCAAAAGAAGTTTCAAAATATAACATAAGAGTAAATGCTGTAACTCCTGGATATGTTGAAACTGACATGACTGCTAAAATTCCAGAAGATGTAAAGGCAAAGATAGTTGCAAGCTTACCAGCCGGACGCATGGCAAAACCCGAAGAAATGGCTGAAGCTGTCTTTAATTTAGCAAATGAAAAAGACACCACCGGCGAAGTCAGAGATATTTGCCAGTGATAAAATTAAAAAATATATTAAAGAAATTGGGTTTCGGGGCATATATGATTATGGTGATTCTCTTGGTGAATATAAATTTTATGGAACACAGATACTACTATTTTTAATATATCATTTCTCCAATACTTTTTATGAATTTAGATGAACAAGTGTTGCTCAAAAAAATCAGTAAAGGTGCAATAATAGTATTTGCTGGATTCTTAATTGCATACACATTAGAATATTCCTGCAGAATTATTATGGCAAGATGGCTTGGTCCGTCTGGTTACGGAATAATAGCATTATGTCTGTCATTTATTGGAATAATTTCTACTCTAACAATGCTATCATTTGAAGATACAATAACTCGATATATTTCATACCTGAAGGATGAAGGAAAAAGAAAGTCGCTGCTTAATTTTATATTTAAAATCTCAACTGTATTAAGTGCTATTGCTTCAGTATTAGTGTATTACTTTGCTGAGAATATTTCAATGTGGTTTAACAATTCAGAACTTGCAATTCCTTTAAAAATATTTTCCATAAGCATACCTTTTTATGCGCTCTTGAAAATATCGGTTTCTTGCTTCAGAGGACTACAGCTTGCTAAATACAAATTATATTTCTCAGATATATTCTTCTCTGTTTCCAGAGTTGTGCTCGTAGTATTTTTCTTATTATTTGGTTACGGAATTGTCGGCGCTGCATTTGGATATGTAATTGCAATAATACTATCTGGAACATTAGCATTTCTTTTCTTGGAAAGAAAACTGATATCAATCAGAACAAAACAACTTCTAAGTAAAACTGATATGGTAGACATGTTTAGATTTTCATGGCCAATAATGCTGATATCATTATTTAATATAAGTTATGCAAATTTAGGAACAATTTTTCTCGGGATATTCAAAATGTCAAGCGATGTTGGGATATATAACGCCTCTCTTCCAACTGCAGGAATTTTATCTTTTGTGTTAACATCATTTTTATTTTTATTTATGCCAGTTATTGCTGAATTATATGCAAAGAAAAATATGACAGCCATCTCAAGTCTTTTCGATACAATTACAAGATTAACATTCGTGTTAACTTTTCCGCTTTTCTTGATATTTTTAGTATTTCCAGAGAAAATAATCAGCATTATGTTTGGTGATGCTTACGTCGGTGCCGCGCTTTCTTTAGCCATATTGTCTATTGGTATATTCATTAGTGCTATAACAGGACCGGCAGGAAGCATCTTTATTGCTATCGGAAAAACCAAACTAGCTCTATTTTATTTTTTGATCATAACAATATCAAATATAATTTTGAGCATTGCTTTAATACCAAGCTATGGTGTTACAGGCGCGGCAATGGCGGCATCAATAGCAATAATATTAGGAAATGTTTGGTGTCTTATAGCACTTGGAAGATTTGTTAAAATCAAACCGTTCACAACATATAATATAAAATATATATTTGCCGGATTGACATCAATGATTCTAACATATGGAATATATAAATTATTATCACAGTCCAGTATCATAGTATTTGGCCTAATACTAATATTTTATCTGATGGTATATCTTATTTTATTGCGTATTACTAAATCATTTACAGAAGAAGACATTTTCTTATTAAATGCAGTTAAAAGAAAAATTCTCTCTTAATAATAGCAAAAGATTACGCAAATTTGCGATATTAAAATGCTTCCGTACAATGAACTATCAGAAAGATTCAGATTCATAAAATAATCAAAAATAAAGAATTATAGTTCATAAGCTTTTTAAAGCCTTTTCTAACAATAAGTATTATGGTTTGATTATTATGGCAGGAATAAAAAATGTTAAAATGGGTAAAAGCGTCCGTATAGGCGAGAGTTCCGATATATACGGGTGTGAAATCGGAGACAACTGTGTAATCGGAGGTTTAGTTTACATTGAACCTGATGTAAAAATAGGTAAAAATTGTAAAATCAAAGCCGGTACTTTCATACCACAATATATTACTATAGAAGATGATGTTTTTATTGGACCGAATGTTACATTCACAAATGATAAGCTTCCTAGAGCAGCTAATCCTGATGGAAGTTTAAAGGGAAATGATAATTGGACCCCACTAAAAACTCTTGTCAAAAGAGGTGCGACAATTGGTGCAGGCTGTGTGATTCTTCCTGGTATAACAATAGGAAAATGCGCAATAGTTGGAGCTGGTGCTGTTGTTACAAAAGATGTTCCTGATTATAAAATGGTATATGGAAATCCGGCAAGAATAGTTTCTGATGTTCCTGATAAAGAAAAATATATTAAGGGTGATCAATAGTGTCAATCCCTTTAGCTAAGCCATCATACACACAGGAAATGGAAGACGCAGCGATTAATGCGATGAGAAATGAAAAATGGTGTCTTGGCGAAAGTGTTTTTAAATTTGAGGAGGAATTCGCCAAATACTGTGGTGTAAAATATGCTGTTGCTGTAAGTTCAGGAACAGACGCACTTACTCTAGCATTGATAAGTATGGGTGTTAAGAAATCTGACAATATTATGACATCTCCTAATTCATTCATAGCAAGTGCTAATGCAATTGTGCATAGTGGCGCTACACCAGTGTTCTCAGATATAAGAGCTGAAACTGGAAACATTGACCCAGATAAAATTAGTGCAAAAAATCTTCGTGGTATAATACCTGTTCATATTTACGGAAACATGTGTGACATGGATAAAATAATGGCCCTGAAAGAAAATGGCATGTTTGTTATAGAGGATGCTTGCCAAGCACATGGCGCAGATTATAAAGGCAAGAAAGCTGGTTCGATAGGAGATCTTGGGTGTTTTTCATTTTATCCTTCAAAAAATATGACCGTCTATGGAGATGGTGGTATGATAACTTCCAATAATGAAGAGATAATAGAATATCTAAAATCTCTAAGAGATTGTGGAAGAGTTTCAAGATATGAACACGATAAATTTGGATTCACTTCAAGGATGAATACAATAAATGCAGCTATTGGGCGAGTTCAATTAAAATATCTTGACGAATGGAATCAGAAAAGGAGAGCTGCTGCAAAAATATATCAGAAACTTTTACCTGAAGAAATTTTATTGAAACCAGAAAATGGTTCTAATCCAATTTATCATATGTTTGTAATTAAAAGTGATAAAAGAGATGATATAATTAAAAATTTAGATAAAAATAACATAGGAAATGGTATACATTATCCTATCCCAATACATCTTCAGCCCATTTACAAAAAAACATTTGGATTTAAAGATGGGCTTTTCCCTGTAACTGAGAAATTTTCTAAGCAAATTATGTCATTGCCAATGTACCCAGAAATAACAGAAGATCAGATAAAAATGGTTGTCGAAAAAGTGCTGGAGGTATTATAATGAAGATAGCAATAATCGGTGTTGGATATTGGGGTAACAAACATGTTGAAGAACTAAATGCGCTCGGAATAACTCCAATAATATGCGATGCTAACAAAGAAAATATTAAAGCATGTATGGAAAAATTCAAAGTTTCCCACGTAGAAGATTTTGAACAAATATTAAATGATAAAACAATTGAAGCTGTGATCATATGTCTACCAAATGAATTGCATTTCGAATTTGCTAAAAGAGCATTGGAAAGCGGAAAACATGTACTGGTTGAAAAACCAATAACTGTAAAATATAAAGATGGTGTACATCTTGTTGATATTGCTGAAAAAAACGGAAAAATATTATCTGTTGGCCATATCTTTAGGTTTAATAATGCTATAAGAGAAATTAAGAATTTTATAACAAATGATGATTTTGGAGAAATTTACATGGCAAAATTAAGCTGGACCAATCTTGAGTCACCGTTTGAAAGAGATATTATATTTGATCTTGCAACACATCCATTTGATATATTATATTATTTATTTGATAAATTCCCAGATGAAATATCTTGCGTTGGAGAGGGTTACAGGGTTGATGGAAAAGAAGCTATATTTATTAATAGTAAAATTGGCAAGATATTAGTAAATTTTGAACTGAACTATCTTTCACCTGAAAGAAAGAGAGAGCTTATGGTAATTGGAGAAAAAATGTCTGTAAAAGTAGATTGCATTTCTCAGGAAATCGATAAATATCTTCACACTAATGATATTTCATATGGAAGAACCAGAAAAAGTACAATGAATAAAATTGTTTTGATTAAGAATAATGCATTGCGAGAAGAATTGAAAAATTTTATTGATTCTATAAATGGTGATGCAAAAAATACAAACTCGGGTAAAGAATGTGCAGAGGTTGTAAGAATGCTTCAACTAAGCCGAAAATCTGCGGATGAACGAAGAAAAATAGTCATAGAAAGAGATTAGTGGTGATATTATGAAATGTATTGTGACTGGTGGCGCAGGATTTATCGGAAGCCATTTAGTAGATCGTTTATTATTAGATGAAACAAATTCTGTAATTGTTGTTGATAACTTTAGTACTGGCAGTTTAAAAAACATCCAGCATAATATAGAAAATTCGCGTATGATTATCAAAAATAATGATCTTGGAGATTTGAAAAAAACAATAGATGTTTTTCGTGGTGCAGCTGTGGTTTTTCATCTCGCTGCAAATGCGGATGTTAGGTATGGACTAAACGATAATTTTCGTGATATTGATAGAAATTTAATCACAACTTATAATGTTCTTGAGGCTATGAGAATTAATAATATATCAAAAATAATTTTTATTTCATCAGCAGCAATATATGGTGAACCAGATGTATTTCCAACCCCAGAGTCTTATCATCCGAAACAAACTTCATTTTATGGGGCATCTAAAATTGCTGCAGAGGCATTAATTGAAGCTTTTTGTGAGGCATATGGAATGCAAGCATGGATATACCGTCTTGTTTCAATTCAAGGTGATCGTTACTCTCATGGTGTTACATTTGATTTTTTTAATAAGCTAAAACAATCACCACATAGTCTTGAAATACTTGGAAACGGCACAGCAAGAAAATCATTTATTCATGTTAATGATTGCATTGAGGCAATAATGACTGGATATTTGAAATCATCCGAAAAGATTAATATATTTAATGTTGGACATGACGAATCTATTAGCGTGACAGATATTGCTAATATGATAGTTGATGAACTCGAGCTTAAAGATGTTAAATATACATATTCTAATAATTCTCGTGGTTGGATAGGTGATTCCCCACTGGTGTTGCTTGATACAGGTAGAATAAAGTTGCTTGGCTGGTCACCTTCAATATCAATTGCAGAAACCATTAAAAGTACTGTCAGATGGTTAGAAAATAATAATAAATTAATTTGATATGATGAAAATATGTTTTATAGGCAATTTAGAATCTATGCACCTGCGAGCAATGTGCAATTACTTTAAGGGCCGGCATGATGTTCATGTTATAACATGGAAAGGTGATATGAAAGGAGTTACTGTGCATAAAATATACAGAAATTTATATGGTTTTTTCATAAATTTGTTCCTAGTAAAAAAAATTCTTAAAAAAATAAAACCAGATATTGTACATGCGCAATATCTTCCTAACGCTGGAGTCTATGCAGCTTTTTCCGGAGTAAAACCATTTTTCGCAGATCCGATGGGAGAAGAACTGACTAATAATCCATTAATGCTTATTGCTGATAGATATGTTTTCAGGAAAGTAGATGCACTGATTACACATGAGAATGAGGCTGCTGAAAGAATTAGAGAAATTGGATATAAAGGCCGCATTATTATAAAAGCGAGAGGAGTTAATCTTGATGTATTCAAGAATAGACATTTGAAGAAAAAAAACGTTATAACAATATGTAGACATATTCATCAAGAATATAGTACACACGTTTTCTTTAAAGCGATCAAATATGTTCTCAAAGAGTTTCCCGACATGAAATTCTTGTGTATTGCCCAATATAGAGATCCAACATATCTAAAAAAAATAGAAAATATCATTAAGGAAGACGGAATAGAAAAAAATGTAAAGATAATGAGTTTCATAGAAGATTTCAATGAATTTACAAATATAATCGGATCATCTAAAGCACTGATTGACACATATTATTCAGAAGAACGTGGACTTGGTTTAGGATATGGAAACTTGGAAGCGATGGCTCTTGGAACACCGGTCATATCTGCAAAAAGACCATTACTGTTAAGAAACCCAAAGTGGTTTTACGGTTTGATATATGAAGACCATGATGAAAAAGATCTCGCTAATAAAATAATATATTTATTAAAGAATGAAAAATTGCAAAAGAATATTATAAAGAAAAGTGAGGAGAGCGTAAAAAATAATTTTGATTTGAATAAGAACATGAAATATATTGAAAAGCAATATGAATCTTATATAAGGAAGGGATAAAATGAAAAAAAATCTTAATGACATAGATTATAATCGCATAGTATTTGATGGTGAATTTGGAGATAATTATGATAAGCTTACAAAAGATACAAAAATGTTAAATCTTAAACTTAAATGGCTTTATCAAATAAAAACTAATGATAAAATTAATATATTAGATGTTGGAGGTGGGACCGGATCAGTAACTATAGAGTTGTATAAAATATTTCCAAACGCAACAATATATGCTCTTGATGTGTCTGAAAAATTGCTTAATATTTTTAAAAGAAAATTAAGTCCAGAAGAATTAAAGAGAACAGTATTTATAGTAAACGACGCCAAAACATATCTAAATTCAGTTAATATACATTTTGATTTAGTATTCTTCGCGTCTGTTTTACATCATATTACAGCATATAACGAAGTTGTCGATTTGTGCGCAAAAAAATCCAATGCAGTTTATATTGCATTAGAACCATTTAAGCCTAATAATATAGCAAGATTGTTTAGATCAGTAGACTATAGGCTCAATCGTCTTATGAATCCAATAGAAATAAAAGGAAACATGAGCCTTATACAAAAAACAGAACTGCCATATATTTCTCCAGAAGACATAATTAAAACTTTACAGAAAAACAATTATAATATTACCGTATATTATAAACTTGCAGGATATATGAATCGAGTCTTAAGAATGTTTGGACCAAAAACATATTTTCAGATATTAGCTAAAAGAACCTAATAGTTTGGTAATTTTATAAAGCACAAGTTTAGTTTTCTTTTTCTTTCTAAGAAACTGCGCAAATATTACATACTGATTCAATAGATTGGCAGGAATTATTTTAGAAATGTGTGAAAGTATTTTATAATGGCTAAAATAGAGCTGCATGAAAATTTGCTGATGTTTTATATAAGAGAATGACACCTCTGTGTTTTTCAATATATATGTATTAAAAATATTTCTTCCTTTATCTTTACTTTCGTCTATCATATCATATTTTTTATAAATATCTCTCATTTCTGTGGCAGGGAATGGATAAACTATTGATATTTGGAATAAGTCAGGATTGCATCTTTTGTTTAATTCAAATGTGTCTCGTATTGTTTTTTTTGTCTCAAAAGGCAGACCTATCATATTAAAAGAGCAAGTTTCAATACCATGTTTTCTACAAATATCAAAAGCATTTATTATCTGTTCGTTGGTCATATATCTGTTAAGATATTTTCTCCTTAGTTCATCATTTCCAGATTCAATACCAAAGAATATTCTGGTGCAGCCAGCTTCTTTTAGCGCCTTTGCTACTTCGTCTGTTATCTTTTCAACTCTTGCCATAAAACTGAATGGTATTTTAATATTGTTCTCTATGTAGACTTTGCAAAATTCTTTTGTTCTATTTTCAGATATAAGAAATTGCTCGTCAGTAAATATTATTTGAGGCGGATTGTATTTTTCTTTAATCGTCCTAAACTCTTCCATGCACTTATTGATACTTCTAAGTCTTACATAAGGAGAATCGCACGATTTGTATAGATCAACCATTTTCTTATTACAGCAATATGTACAATTGTGGGGACATCCGCGTCCTGTGGAGAAATAGAATCTGCCATCTCGGTCTATAAGACTGCTCTTATTGAAAATGTCTCTATCTGGAAATGGCAAATCATCGAGACTCCCAAGCTTTCTTGAAGGATTTCTTGTTATAATGCCGTCTTTTTTTGACCATATATTCGCAATCTTATCAGCGTTTTTTAATCCAGTTTTATCGAAATCGTTGGCAACATCAAGAGCAGCATATTCTCCCTCTCCTACACATACTAAATCAATAGAAGGCTCATTTATCATTCCTTCTGGATCTATGACACTATGCCACCCACCAAATAATATTATAATATCAGGACGTTTACTTTTTACCTGTTTACTCATTTCAAGTATTCTTTGATAAGCCAGAGTGTGAACAGAGAACATAACTATTTGTGCATCAGATTTAATTATTTCATTTACAATTCCTTTTTCTTTTATATAATAATCATCCCAAAGCACAACCGAGTGTCCGCCTTGTTTTAACACAGCGCTTATGTAAGCCAGCCCCATGCTTATCTGTGATTCATCTGAAATGTATACAAGACCAATTTTAGCCATAGTAATCAAGATTTAATTTTTAATACTTTTCGTAAAATCCACGCATTAAAGATTTTTATATATTCTTTTAGATATTGTAGTTTTCTCTTACTTCGCAAAATTGTTTTAATGTAAGGTTTGTTCTTTAAGAAACTCGTTCTATATTTAGCAGATATATATTCAGATCTTAGTTCTTCAAGCAGTTTTTTCAAATCTATATTATGTTTAGCAAACTTAAATTCGGGTTTAAGTTCAGCTACAGCATTATCATATAATATATATTCTTCTTTCTTTAATTTTTTTATTTTACTATATAAATCGCATCCAGGATAAGGAGTTAGAATACCTACACTATTTTCATCAGCATTAAGTTCTTTGACAAGATTGAGTGTTTTTTTAACATCATCTTCATCTTCGTCAACTAAATTAAACATAAAGTTATTGAATGTTCTCATGTTATATTTTTTAGAAAGTTTAAACGCGTCTTTAATCTGTTGGATAGTTATTCCTTTACTAACACTGTCAAGTGTTTTTTGAGAGCCAGATTCTACACCGAATTCTATTTGTATGCAATTTGCTTCACTCATAGCTTTAATCATTTCTTCATCGACTGTATTAACTCTCGTTTGACATCCCCATATTAAGTTTATCTTTCTTCTGTTGAGTTCATTGCAAAAATCAATTACTCTTTCTTTCTGTAAAGTAAAAGTATCATCATAAATAAAGAACGAATCAATTTTATAATTTTTAATTAAAGATTCTATCTCATCAACAACTTTTTCTACACTTCTAAATCTTACCTTTCTTTTCCAGAGATTTTTGTTGGCGCAGTATGAGCAAGAAAATGGACAACCCCTACCAGTAAATATTCCAACGCCAGAAAGTGGCATATATCTTATAATACCCAGATTCGGCCTAAGATAGTAATCCATATCGACCATACTCCAGTCTAATAGAGGCAAGTCATCTAAATTCGCAATAAGAGCTCTTTCAGCTGTTCTTTTCATAGTATTATTTTCAAGATAAGCAATGCCATCTACATCTTTTGTGCTCTCGTTTTTTAATATAAGTTTAGACAACTCAGCGATTGTTATTTCGCCCTCTCCTATTACTGCAATATCAAACGGAGAATCTTTAAATATTATTTCTTCAGGTAAGAGTGTTGCATGAATACCGCCTACTATAATTGTTGGGTTATAGGTTTTTTTAATCCTTTCAGCAAGTTTAGTTATCTCATCAAGCTCAGTTGTAAAACATGACATTCCTATTATTTTAGGTTTATTTTTTTCAAGTTTTTCAATTATAGTGTTTTCAACCCCTTCTTTAGAAAAATGTTTTTGCAAATAATCTATTTTAACATCTATAATCTCGCAGTTTATTCCAACACTTTTTAGATAAGAGCCAAGATTTAGCATGGTTATTGGTAGCCCTATAGCATTTGCTCTCGATGGGGGTACTATAAGACTAACCAAATCATTATTCATTACGTATACCCCAAATCTCTCAGTCTTTTCATTATATTCTCTCTTGTTACACCACGGCCTGCTCTTTCGTGTGCATTTGGATCAGTGTTTTTATCTGTGCAGACATAACAACCTAAGGAAGTGAATCCTTGAGCATATAATGGATTTACTTTAAGATTAAATTTCTTCACATAGTCTAAAATGTCTTTTGATCTCCAAAATACTATAGGATGAACTCTAATATGAGCTGGTTCTTTTCTTTGTGAGAAGAATGTTTCTTTTGCTCTTTCTTCATGTTCTACTCCTCTCAATCCAACAAAGAATGCATCAAACTTAAGATCACCAATTGTTTTCATCATCGGCGCTATCTTATGATAACCGCAGCATATTTCAGTAAATTCTGGTGTTTTCATTCCAAATCGGTCTGCTATCTTCTGCATTTTGTTTTCGTTAGCCATTACAGCTGTATGATTAACTAAATGCCACTCTCTTCTTATTTGTTCTATAAAGTTGTAGGTTTCTGGCAAGTCGTGTTGAGTGTCTACAAATACTGTTTCTATGTCTGGTTTTACTTGAAGCATTAAATGTAGTAGAACTAAGCTATCAGTTCCTCCACTAAATCCCAAACCTATGTGTTTATATTTCGTCATTGCTTCTTTCATTATTTCTTTAGACTTCTCTATTTTTTCATCTAATGATAAATCTAATAGCTCTCTTACTTCTGGTAGCATTAAATCCTCGCAGTTTTTTGTTCTTTTTTCTTTATCAAATGATTCTATCATATTTTTACCTCCTTTTGTTTTGATTTATAATATAAAAAAATTAAAATAAAAAATGTTGTTACTATTAGTGCAATAATATATTTTATCTGTAATGGCGCTTCTCCTATCATTAACGCATAATATAAAGCAATTATGTTACCAGCCAAAAAAATTATATATGTCAATAAACTAACTCCTTCGGTTGTTTTAGTCTTTAGTGTTTTTATTATTTGTGGAATTAGCATTGAAGAAAATAGTATTGTGGCTATCCATCCAAGTATTTGAGCGTCAATCATTTTATTGATCCTCCTTTTTTATTATCATATATGGCACTTCCCATATCTCTTTGGTTCTTTTGTTTGTAGCATGAGCATAAATTCCGTGTTCACCGAGGTATTCCCCGTGATCTCCTATTATTAAAACGTTTCCGTCAAGCATCGGCAGTAATTTGCTCACATATTCTAAAACAAGATTTAAGTTCTCTTCATACGCTTTTCTTATACCTGTTACTCCTTCATTCATTCCAATTAATGTTACCGGAGATAATGTTTCGCTATTGAAAATCTTTCCCAGCTTCCACATTATTTGAATACCTACTATTTTCTTTATTGCATTTCCAAGCTTATTTCTTTTATCATTTTTTATTATAACTTCGTTTTCAGAGTATTCTTTAGTTATATATTTCCGATAGTTTTCTCCGATAAATGGATCGTGCGGTTGGAGATAGTGTATAATAATTCTTTTATCCGGGTATTCTTTAATTGTCAGAATGGCTTCTTTATTTACTGTTTCTGGTGGTATTGTTTTAAGTTCGTCGGACCATTCACAATCTATAATTTTAAAGAAATGTTTTTTGCCATCATAGGTCATATCATATAATTTTGTTTCAGTTACAGAATTTATGTAAGGAACTGTAGCCAGGTATATTGTATCATCATAATAACCTGAGAAGTTTTCATTCAGCCAAATCATTGTGTTGTTTGTTGATGATATTCCTTTTTTTAGAACTCCTGTGAAATACTTTTTATAATTCTTTTCAAAATAATCAAATCTGCATGCGTCTAATACGATCAGATATTTCCAGTCTTCTTTCATAATGTCAATCGTTTTTCCGTCTACTGTATATTTTTCTTGTTTCATTTTAAATCACATATATCCAAGTGCTTTTAATTTGTTTATAATTTTTAATTTATCATCTTCTGACAAAGTTTTTTTGCCGCTTTCAAGAGATAGCATTTCTCTTATGATAAAAATAACATAATCTGATACGCTCTGAAAACCAGTTCCTTTAATGTGTTTCTTTATCTTTTCTCCGAGTTGTACTGGTATTGATATTGTTGTATATTTTTGGTTTTTCATATAATTACCTGTAATTACAGGTTATTTAAAGTTGATGAACCTCTGGTATAGAACACTGGATTCTATAAATTTATGATTCATTTAATTTATAAGCAATTTAAACTAACTTTTCTCATGAAAACCTGTATGATAGTTTACTCATATTATCCGTTTGATGTCAGAGTTAGAAAAGAAGCGGAAGCATTGACTAGACACAAAATTGAAGTTGATGTCATCTGTCTTAAGAAGAAGGGAGAAAAAACTTATGAAACTATCAATGGTGTAAATGTTCACAGATTAAACTTTGAAACAAAACGAGGATCTAAGCTAAGATATCTCTACCAATATACGATATTCAACATCATCTCGTTCTTCAAACTAAATTCTCTTGACCGAAAAAGAAAATATGACACTATCCATATTCATAGTCTTCCAGACTGGTTGGTGTTTATTGCATTTATCCAGAAAATGAAGGGCAAAAGAATAATTTTAGATCTTCATGAATCGCTTCCAGAAATATTTTTGGCCAGATTTAATAGCAAACCATTAGCAAAACTTCTTGAATTTATAGAAAATATCTCTGCAAACTATGCTGATCAAGTAATAACAGTAAGCGAAACTCTTAAAAAATTGTTTGTGCAAAGAGGTGTTAGAAACAATATAACCGTTATAATGAATGTTCCTGACGAAGATCTATCCGCAATCAAATTTGCACGACCAGCAAATCTAAAAAACAGATTTGTAATAAATTATTCAGGCGGATTGAATAAAGAACGCGGTTTAGATGTGGCAATAAAAGCAATAAATGAAATTAAAGATGACATACCAAGCGTTTATTTAATGATATTTGGTTCTGGATCAGAAGATAAAAATTTAAAAGAATTAGTTAAAGAATTGAAACTTGAAAATTATGTTTTTTTCGGCGGACAAATTTCTAATAAAGAAGTTATGAAATATACTAAAATTGCTGACATTGGAACTATTCCATGGTATAGCAATCCAATAACAGAGGTGGGAATGCCAAATAAATTGTTTGAATCTATCGCTTTAGAAAAACCAATTATATGTGGCAATACCAAAGCGATACATGATCTCATGGGAGACAGCATTCTCTTCTTTGAACCAGGAAACTACAGAGACATGGCCAAACAATTACTATTTGCCTATCAAAATAAAAATAAATTGAAAGCCATGATAACGAGTGCTTCTAAAATTTACAAAAATATTAACTGGAATATAATGGAAAAAAGATTATACAATCTCTACAAATAATTTATTTCCTACCTAAAAACAATTTAATTAAATCAAAATCATCTTTACTGAATGTTTTAAACACTAATAACAATCCTAAATATGCCAACATTGCAACTGACACGAAAACGATTCCATATTCAAAATTTATGTAATATTTATCTACTAAATAAATTAGACCTGAGAAAATAACAACAGCTGGGATCGCATTCAGCACTTTTCTAGGGAATCCTATCTGCATCTTCCTCTTACATTCGATGGAAAGATATATCAACATAATTAGCTGCACTAACAAAAATCCATATGCTATCCCAACAGATTCATAGATACCATACAGAATAAATGACAGTATGGTGCTAAGTATTAGTGAGATTATAATATATTTTATTCTTGAAAGATGCCTTCCGTATGAATACAAAGATGTCATAAGTATCATGCTCAATCCGAGAAACATGAAAGCCATTAAAACAGGAAAAAAGAACTTTGATGCAAGTATGTATTTAGGACTGTATAGATGGAATATAATTTGTTTTGAGAAAAATGTTATGAATACGACTGCTGGAAAAAGAATTATGAAAGCATTTTTAAGCATAAGCTCAACAAATCTTCGCGCGCTGCTAATATCTCTTCTTGAAAACATCTCTGAAAGATATGGCAACAATATTCCGATCAGTATTAGTGGTAATGAAAGTATTATCTGCCCAAAGACAAGCGCTACTCCGAAAAGTCCTGCTTCTGCAATATCAAAAAACCCTAATATTAAAAGGCTATTCTGTATCAGCAACCATAAAACCATTGCATATACAGCCGATGATAATCCATAATTAATAAATTCTTTTTCTGGTTTTACTGTCTTGTATGTAAAATGCCGAATTAGATATATCATTATCGTTATATCAAAAACAATAAACGTTGCAAACCAACCGAACAAACCTGCGAGCACACCAACTCCGTATGAAATAAGTATGAATGGAAGGATCAGTCTAAGAGATTGTGATATTACATCTGATACCAAAAGCGCTGAGAAATTTTTTGTTCCCTGCAAAACTCCTTTCAGAACAATACTAATGCTTCCTGCCAAAATCAACAAAGAAAGAACCATTAAAGGAATTGTCATTGCATCATTTGCATAAATATATTTGGCAATGCTTGATGAAAATATAAATATTACAGCTGAAACAGCTAATGATATAATAAACGATTTTTTTAAAGCATATGTCATATAAGATCTTGTTCTTGCTTCACCGTGTATTGGCAAAAATCTAGATAGTGTCTCATTGAACCCCAAAGATGTAAATGGTGACACTATTGTATACAAACCAATTACAGTCATTAGTATTCCATAATCAATCGGAGCAAGAAATCTCCCCATCATTATATAAAATAAATACCCTATAACAGAAACTATTCCCATATCAAGGAAATAATATTTGAAATCTGAAACTATTTTTTCTCTCATCTTTTCACCTAAAATATCCAGTCACTATCGAAATATATCCTTTTCGGAACTAAAAATGGTAAGTTGTTTCCAACAATTACACCTAACTTAGACACTGCCTTTGATGTAAATATTCTTGGTTCGAAAAATTCTTTTAATCCGCGATTATATTTATCTATATCTGGGAAACATTCAACAAGCATCTTAGCAGACTGAAGCGCCCATATGATTCCTCCTCCTGAGTGAGGTTTTGCAAGCCCTGATGCATCACCTGCTAAAACTATTTTACTACTTTTCACCTGAACCAATCCTTCTGGAACCAATGATGATAATCGTTTAGCTTTACCTTTGTATATTTTATTGAACTCGCTAGTTGCATATCGTGGATCTGCCAAAACACCAATTTCTACTCTTTTACCACGTGGTATTTTCCAAGCAAACCCAGTTTTAATTGGCCATGTTTCAACAACAGATGATTTGCTGTTCTTATCATTATCATAAGCATAAATGCCTAATCTGAAACTTGGATCTTTGGCTTTCAGTTGATGCCTAACTAAAGAATTTGGGCCGTCTGCACCAATCACGTAATCAAATTCGTATTTTTTGCCTTTAGAAATTATAACTGGTCTATCTCCATCTATCACTCTATCAACTGGTGAATTAAGCAATATTTTTGCTTTTCCTAATGATACCACATATCTATCTAACTTATCGTGGTCGAGAACTATCATCTTAGGATCTAACATTAAATCTATGGTTTTCTTAGGAAAATGTATTTTTATTGTATCTATTTGATTTGTGATAAGTTTTGTATTCTTCGGTATGAAATCCCATAACCTTTCTGAAATAAGACCAGAACAAACCTCTTTCCCTACACGGTTTCTAGCTTCAAAAACTGTTACATCGTGTTTCTTTGAAAGTTGCCATGAAATATATGCTCCAGCTATCCCACAACCGACGATGCCAATCTTCATAACATCTATTTATAGAGTGGGTTTATAAATTTTAATTTGTAGTGTTATTTATGAAAAAAGACACAATGCAATTACTAATACCAATTATAATACTGGCAATGTGTGTATCATACTTACTGATACAGCCTGGCGGACTTAGTTTGGATGTTGATTTTAAAGGTGGAACGCAAATTGTTATCGAATCGTCGCAAGCATTTGATACAACTTCTATGGAAAATATTTTAAAGCAATATGAAGTAACTATACGAGTTGCTAAAGGTCTTAGCAGCTATTCAACAATGATAGATTTTGACGCTAGCATCGATCAAACTGAAGTTGTAAACACATTAAAAGAAAATGGATTTGTATTTGAAAAATATTCTGTACAATCAGTGAGTCCGATTTTAAGTGCTTCATTCTTTTCTCAAGCTATCATGGTTTTAATAGTCTCTTTCGTATTCATGTCACTTGTTATATTATACATATTCAAATCTCCAGTCATATCTGCATACATCGCAATATCTCCTGCTATTTCGATAATAGAAACATTAGCAATAACACAAATGTTAGGTATCAAATTATCAATGGCTGGATTTGCTGCGCTAATTATGATTGTTGGCTATTCTGTTGACGGTGATGTTATCATCGCTACGCGAGCGCTGAAAAGAACAGATATTACAATGAATGAACGATTTAAAGCAAGTTTTAAAACAAGTTTAACTATGCAAATCACAACAATTGCAGCACTTACTGCACTTTTAATTTTCTCAGTATCTGGAGTAATAACAACAATCGCAATTTATTTATTAATTGGTTTGATACTTGATTTGCAAAATACATGGCTATTGAATGCAAACCTACTAAGACGTTATATCGATAAGAAAGGTGTAAAGTAATGGATCTAAAAATATTTAAAAATTGGAGAATATTATTAATGGTTTTCTGTTTAATACTTGCAATTATAGCAATAAATCCTATAGGTCACACTGGTGTTGTTATTAAATCTATTGATCAAGATTCTCCTTTCTATGGAAAGGTTTTACCTGGTGAAAAAATAAATTGGGCAAATGAAAAAACTATTAGCAAAATTTCAGATTTCGACGAATTCCAGAATTTTACTGGTGTATTTAGATTCATGCACAATGACAAATTAGATCTTGTAAATATTGAGACACCTGGACTTGGAATTAGATTTGTAGAAAAAACTGGAAGCAATATTCAACTTGGTATGGATCTTGTAGGCGGTACACGAGTTCTGTTAGAACCTACGGAAAATGTTACAGATGAAATAATACAACAGACTAAGATAGCTCTTGAAACAAGAATTAATACTTATGGGCTTGCTGAAGTTATTATTCAGCCAATTAAAGACATTAACGGTAAACAATATATTCAAATTGAAATGGCTGGAGGTTCACGACAAGAAATAGAAGATTTACTTTCTAAACAAGGTAAATTTGAAGGAAGAATACCTATGGTTGTTGCATTTGAAAGTGGTTCAGGCGTATTGAAAATTGGTGGTAATGAATATAGTGTAATTTATCATAACACAACAATTGAATTAAATAATCAATATTTATCTTATAATGAAACTTTCAAATTAAATAACATTGATTTTAAATTAGAAAATTTCACTTCTAAAGGAGCTGTATTCATATCAACTGTATTCAGAGGAGATGATATAACTAGCGTCTGTATGCAGAACAATCCAGGAATATGTACATCTACTCTAACGCAACAGAGTACTGGTTGGCAATTCATGTTCCAAATTTTCTTAACTGAAAAAAGTGCTGAAAAATTCGCAGCAATAACACAAAATATGAAATCTCTTGTTGATCCTAACAGTGGTGAATCATATCTTGAATCTAGAATATATTTATATTTAGATAATAACGAAATAACTAATTTAGGAATTGCTGCTGATCTTGCTGGTAAAGCACTAACACAACCAGTCATAACTGGTGGAAGTAAATTAAAAGAAGATGCACTAAATGAAAAATTAAAATTACAAAGTATACTAAAATCTGGGGCACTTCCAGTTGGTGTAAAAATAATTAGGGCAGATGATATTTCTCCTTCACTTGGTAAAGAATTTGCAGATTCAACAATTAAAACATCTATAATTGCGCTGCTTGCAGTTGCTATCGTTATTTTCTTAAGATATAAAAAATTCAAAATACTTATACCGATGATGATATGGTCGGTTGCTGAACTTATACTAACTCTTGGTGTGGCTTCGTCAATACATTGGACATTAGATATGGCATCTATTGCTGGTTTGATTGCTGCAATCGGTACTGGTACTAACGATCAAATCATGATTATAGATGAGATAATGCTTGGGCAGAAAGAAAAAATCTATACATTAAAACAAAAAGTTAAGAAATCGTTTGGAATAATATTCAGCGCGGCAGCAACAATCATAGCTGCTATGTTACCACTATTCTTCGTTGGAATCGGTGTTATGAAAGGTTTCGCAATAACTACAACAATCGGTATCTTAATCGGTGTATTCATAACTAGAACCGCATTTGCTACAGTTATGGAATATGTTCTTGAAAAAGAATTGAATAAACCAGATAAACCAATTGAAAATAAAACAGTTGTACCTAAATAGTATAATAAGCATTTAACCTTTTAGTTTGATTATTGCACAGGCAATGTTTGGTATCTATTTGTACATTCTCGGTTTTGAATTACTGTATATCCAATGATCTACTAAACTCTGTTTGACGCCCAATTCTTTAGATATTCTAGGTGAGCCCCATCCGGTTTTTTGTCTTAAATCTATAGCTTTGTCGTACATCTTAACTTTTCCATTTTCTATTTTAATTGCACGCTTCAAAATAACCATCATATTTTCAAATGCCTTGGCCTTATTTGAAGCATAAAGTGCTGGTAACTCATTATGAAGTTTTAGAACATTTATTTGGTTCGACAATATACGAAATCCGAACCTGTTTTTATCGTACATTTCCCTAACATCACTTATCTGTACACCAAAACTTTCCATACCTCTTTTAAATTCTTCTAAAAACTTAATATGTGATATTATATATTTATGTTTAGTCATATGAAAAGCGATGGTAGAAGATGTAGCATTTTTGCCACTTTCTAATTTTGGTGTTGATATTTCTGACCACAATAAACCTCTACAAAAGTTTCTTAAAATCTCTTCATTAAGCCAAACCCATTTCGGGAACTCATATTTGGCTATTGTCTTTTTTCCTTTTGGAACTCCTAAACTATATAACAAATGAACGAATGGACTATGAGAAATTTGTAATTCATACCCAACTCCGCATATCCTTCCTTTCTTAGTTATATGATCAGTAGATATTTCTCTAATTGTTCCTATTTTATTCAAGTAAATTTCGCATTCTCTGTTGATTGCTTCGAGATCCTGTTTTGTGCCACCAAAACTAACGCTTTTTAGATCTTTTCTTAGGTGGCCGTCGCCAAAAACAAAACCACAAATACCTGCTAACCACAGGTTTCTTTTTGTTGGTTTTACTATGAATGGTAAAAAGTTTAATTTTTTGAGTCTTATTACGGATCGAATTGGTATTGGTGCATTATCTCTATTAAACCAATTTTGCAGTCTTGATTTCGGAATGTTTAGTTGTTTTGATATGCGTTCATTAGATATTTGTGGGCTTCTACTTCTGTTTAACCAAGAATAAACCATGTAACGAGATATGTTTAGTCTCGCTGCTACTTCTTTCTGTTTGACTCCCCGTTTAATAAATTTGTCGACTAGTTCTAATTTTGTTTTATTTTCATCCTCTAGTTTCTTCCTAAGAACTTTTGCCTTCAAATATTGAAAACTTCTGATCTGTGTATCTCTAGAATAGGTTTTAATTATATTTTCGTCATCAACGAAAATCATATTTTTCGAATTATTTAATGTTTTCATAAATATTTATAATATCATTAAACGTATTTAATAACCATGTTACTAAAAACATCGAGTTATAAATTAAACCTTTTTATTCTTTCCGCTTAGTTTTAAAATACTTTCCGCTATATCGCCAGTCTCTTCCAATACATTGCGTGCTATGTCTTCAGTTACGCCAGTCTGTTCCATTACCATCTTTGCATCTTCTTCAGAAAAACGCTCTGCTGGTTTATCTTCAGACTTCTCAGAAACTTCTCCTGTTATTTGGAATGTTTCCTGCCCACCCATCTTTATTTTCATAACTTCTGGATTTTTAATTATTATCTGTTTAGAACCTGATTTAATTATAACTTCATCTGCTTCTACTTTCTGATTCTGTATACCCATCTGTTTCATCATTTTTTCTATTTGCTTTTGATTCATTGATAGCATAAATCTAATTTGTAGAGAAAGTATAAAAAGGTTTTATTTTTCAAAAATTATGTTCGCATTATTTCCATTGAATTTCTTTCAGAAATCATATCAAATGGAAATGGTAAATAGTATGGTGCATATGCACGCAGTCTTGGGAAAGATTCTCCTCTTTCCTCTCTGATCCGAATTTCTTTTTTTAACTGACTTTTTGTATTTGGGCCTAAACAATAAGCATGTGTTTTGATTCCGTAGTACGCTATTTCTGTCAATGCTATTGTACATAGCAGTGTTCCTTCAGTTAAAGTAACCATAAATATAATATCGTAGGAAAGGATTTAAATAACAATTCACTCCACAAATAGGGTTTAAATCTCTTTCTGTCGTAAATTTGTTATGCGATATCCTATAGATGAAGACTTCAGAGCTATGGAAAAAATTGGTAGAAAAGTAGCAAGTGACCTAGATTTAAAAGTAAAATATGATGAAAAGGTTACACTTTACAAAAAGTTCATTAAATTACTTGAAGGTGGTTCTAAAACACACACAATGAAATTCCACCAAGAAAATGGCCAAGATGTCATAAAACTTCCAATAGATAGAAAATTACCGTTATTAAGAAAAGAATTACAAAACGGACCTAATAATAGAGGTAATGTTCGCTGGGTTGGAGAAATTGTATTTGATTATATTGATGTTACACAATGGGGCTATGTTACCAAAAAGGATGCTATTAGTGATGGATTCAAAAGTAAGAAAACATTTATTTCTGGAACAGAATCTTTAGCTAAAGATAGAGGATTTAATTTAACTCCTAAAAGTAATATTTCATTCTATCATATAGAAGATATTATTTGGGGGTAGATTACTCCACGTATGGGTAAACACAATTTATACTAAACTAACTCTTTCAATTTTCTGTGTTAGATATCATCATCGCAATAGTTGCAGGGCTGGTTTTTGGTGTAGTGGCCGGATTGCTTCCTGGTCTACATCCAAATAACACAATACCGATTATACTCGGCTTAACATCATTTCTCTCTCCGCTTCAAGCAAGCGTTCTACTCATATCAACCGGTGTATCAAATATATTTGTAAACTTCATTCCGTCTGTATTATTAGGCGCGCCAGAAGACTCTAACGTATTAGGCGTTTTACCTGGTCATCGATTACTTCTTGAAGGAAAAGGATTTGAAGCAATAAAATTATCTGTAATGGGTGCATTCTTTGGCATGATGTTTTCAATCGCCGTACTTCCATTGTTCGCATTGTTCATATCAACTGTCTATGAATTCATTCGACCAAATGTTCACTATATTCTTATTCCGATTGTAATCTATATGATAGCTAAAGAAAAAGGATATGGAAAAGTATTTGCGATTCTAACTTTCTTTTTATCTGGTCTGCTCGGGATTTTAGTTTTAGACTATTCAGACGCAATGCTATTTCCACTACTATCAGGATTATTTGGTATGCCCACTCTTCTGATATCTATTACAAGTAAAACGTCGTTACCTAAGAAATTTGAAGATACTGACATAACTATGAAAAATAAAGATTTAATTAAAGCATCTGTTATTGGGAGTCTTAGTGGAATTATTGCTGGATTACTACCAGGTTTAGGAGCGGCACAATCGACAGCTCTCACACAACAAGTGTTTAAAGAAAATGACGGACGTAAATTTCTAGTGTCTATCGGCGCTGTGGCAAGTTCTGATTTAATTTATTCAATTATGGCTCTTTATCTTATTGGCAATCCACGTTCTGGAATAGCAGTTGCTGTGTCGACTTTAATGGAAGTTGGATTTAACGAAGTGTTATTATTTCTTTCTATAATTCTAGCTGTCTCTGGAATTAGCGTTGTAATAACATTAAAGATGACCAAATTCTGTTTGCAGATTATGAGAAAAGTAGATTACCAAATGTTGTGCGCGTCAACAATGGCTCTAATATTTATTATGATTTTTATTTTCTCTGGTCTAATCGGTTTAATTGTTTCAATCATAGCAATGTGCATTGGGCTAATTCCAAATTATACAAACGTAAGAAGAACACATTCAATGGGATGTTTATTACTTCCAACAATACTTTGGTTCGCTGCGATTCGATTAATTTAATTTTGATAATTTTTTACAAAGATCTTCAACTGTATCAAATTTAATTATTTTATCTGAAATTTGTTCAATTAGTTCTGAGCGCACACCGTTCTTAATTGCTAAAAAGATTTTCTTTCCTTTAGCAACTGCATAACCAACCTCAACCAATATTTCTTCATTTTTCTTATTTGATTTAATAAAAACTAAAACTGCCTCATAGTTGTCTATTTCCTTCATTGTATCCAAATAACTCTGTTTTCTTGTAAATTTATTTTTCTTATAATATTTTTCTTTTGACAATGAACAAAAACATATATGTTTGGCTTTCTCTAATGAAGCTATAATTTTATTACATATTTTCTCCAATTTTACTATTTCCTCTCCAGTAAATCGATATATTAAAAATATTTTCATGTCATCAACTCGCGAACTCCACAAACTTACCCATACTTCCATCACAAGAAAAGTATAAACCAGACTTACATTCTGGGCAAACGCCCATAAGCGGTGGTCGTCTAAATTCCCAGTGGCACTTCTTACATACAACGGCATTATAGTTCTTAAGTGTTGTTCTCTCTGGTGAATCTGCGCCTTTGCTTAATATGTCTCCTAAATTCTTTTGTCTTGATCCTTCTAGTAATTCAGATGAACTAATACCGCATACTTCAAATATTCTTTCTATCGGTGGCATTACTTGATTTTGAATATAATATACCGGATCAACTTCAAGTCCTTTTTCTCTAACATATGCTGGATCTTCAGCACGTTTTGATACAAGTTGATTGCCCTTCACTATAACATATCCTAATCGTTCACCGACCATACTCCCAAGATTTGGATCGCGCGCTATCATTTTTCTAGCAAGCTCAACATGAGGAACTGTTCCATCATATTTGTCTAAATCTTTAGTCACTGCTTTAATGATTGTTAGGTCGTCAAGAACAACCAATCCTTTAGATATGTCATGCGCGATGTCTCTAACATGTCTTGCTGCTTTCGATATGTCTCCTTCCATAAGTATAATCTCTAAAACTTTCTTCATCGTGCCTGTTGTTAGCTTACACCAGTCTCTTCTGACTGTTTCAATACCTTTCATTATCATCTTATCTTTCCAAACACCATCCGATTTTGTAAATGACCAAGCGGCGTATCTTTTCTTAGAAAGTATTAAGAAACGCTTGAAAAGTTTTTCAAATTGTAATTCTAATCCGTCCAACCTATCTGTAACAAACTTAGCTATCTCATCTCCAAGCAGACTGGCCTGATCTAAATCAGTTATGTCTGTTTTAACAAATACGCTGTCTGTATCTCCATAGATAACTTTAACATTAAAATTATCTTCAACTAGTTTCTTAGTCTTAGCAATGTTCTCTCTTCCCCAGGCTGTAATAGATGCAGCTACTTCTGGTACATAAAATTTAGCTCCCACAAATCCAATATACCCCCACAATGAAACTAACATTCCCTTTAGTGCGTATTGTTTAGCGTCAAGTATTCTAAGCTTCTCTTCGTCTCTTTCGTCTTTCATTAATTTTTTGATTTCGAATCGAGTATCAAAATAATATCTTGCAACGTGTGGAAAGATTCCTTCTCTAAGATTCTTCCGTGCAAACTTTGCGCCAATTGGAGATAAATTATAATCAGTAGCAGCAACACTATCATCTTTCACAAGAACAGATGGACAAATATTATAGTGCATAATCATCGAAGGATACATTGACTTAAAATCTAATACTAAAACACAGCCATCTTTATGCAGACCGACAGTTGGTTCTAATACCGTAGCACCTTTGAATTTAATTTCTCTAGTATCTGAAAATGGTTCATGTTTTGGTTTACATGGCATGATTGTATTTTTCTTTTTTAATTCGTGCAACAATGCATTTTCATGACGAGCAGTTTGACCAGACATTAAATCTTCTAAAACTAGCCCAGAAAGTTTCGACATTTCAATAAATTTATTCATATCAACAAGTTTATGACTAGTAACTAATTCGAGAGCTAACTCAGAATCAACTCTACAGTAATGCGCAAATTTTTCTATATCTTCACGTGTTCCTCTCCACAATTTTGCCATTTCTTTCCATGACCCAACCTCAACTTTACCTTTTCCAAGCAAAGCCATTGAAACTGTATTAAGATCAAATCTAGCAAGTCTATGTGGTTGATCATAAACAGAAAGATATCTAATAATGTAGTATGGATCAATTATTGTTCTTCCGCTTATTGATGTTCTCTGACTAGCAGAGTAATTTCTAGTAAATGTTTGTTTGTCTGAACGTCCGATATCTCTTGAGATTTTATTTACATCAAATCTTTTTAAAATATAAGGCATATCGTAATTTTCTATGTTATATCCAACAAGAAAGTCAGGATCATAATCAAGTAGTATGTCTTTAAATTTTTCTAACATTTCTTTTTCATCTTTGCAACAAATTGTATCTTCACCGCCACACTGTTTTGTTAAAAGAACTACTGATTTTTTTCCTTTGTAATCTGGGTAAAATATCATCGATATCATAGATATTGGATCTACTTCATATTCCGCCATTCCGCCTTTTTCTACAATTGTTTCAGTGTCAAGTGCTAAATACTTCATTGGTGCATTTTTAATTACATCAATTGGTTTTACTGATGTTGCTTCAATTGCTTTACATTTAACAGTTGTGGTTCTAACGGGATTTCCTTCTACTTCCATCCAACCCATTCCGCGAAGTCCGTGATCAACCATGAATCTATATTTGAAAAGCACATCTGCTTCATATGCAGTTCCAAATTTCTGGGCCCATTCTCTTATTTCCCGCATTCTTGTTGGATCTGTACCAATTATTTTTATAACTTTCTTTGGCTCTGGAATATATCCAATTGGAAGATATTTTTCAACGACTTCTGCACCCAATCCTTGTTTCTCTATTTCAAACATTACATCTCGAATATCTGTTTCTTCTATATCCAAGAAAAAATATGGTAAAACATTATTGTAAAAAACACAAATTGGTTCTCCTTCAGCATTTTTGCAAAATAATCTTATTATCGCTTTTCCACTAAGCAAAATATAATCACAGTCAAAAATTTGCAAATTCATTTTCATTCAATCGTCTCTTGGTTAAATTTAATTACGTTTCTATTTTTTAATTCTAGTACACATGTATCATTTAGAATTGTTATTGATTTATAATTCGTATTCACGTCTTTATTTGTAAAAATTACATCTGGAACGGTATCGATAAGAAAATCTATTTTATTAATATTCAGAAATCTTTTCTTTATTGCTAAAAGGGGATCATTATCAAACATTAATAAGAATGTGACGCTATCTATTTCAATATAAGTTGGATTTGAAATATATTGTAAATTTCCATCGATTCTATCTTGATTAGCTAGTATGAATATTTTTGTTCTTGGGTGTGTATCTTTTAATTTTTCTACATTATCACAATTTCCGACAAAAAAATAATCTCCTTCAATGTGTATATCTTTAGAAAAATCATGATTAATTATGAATGCAATCTTAGTGTCAGAATCAGAATAACTTACATTTCGTAATGGTACGTCTGGATATAGGACCTTTTCTCCAAAAAGCAATTTGTTATTGTAACTACCACTTATAGCAATAGTATCATCTAAAACTATCTTATCTCCAATATCATTGGAAATTATAGCTTTCAATGAACCGGTTTTATCTTCAATTTCAATTAATATATTTCCGCTGCTTGGTTCTTTTCGCTTAACCATTCCAATTATACTAACCTTTCCATTCGTACATTTGTTTATTGATACTATATTTGATAGCTCAACTTTCCTTATCAAAATGCTCTGAATGAAATCATAACGTTTATTTAACATGTCAGTAAGTTCCTGCATACTTATTCTCAATTGTTTCTTATGAGACTTAATTATATTGAAGTTTGAAATTTTTAGAAAAATATCTATTATATCACTAGTAAGTATTAGTGGTCGCTCTTCACGTGTTTTATCAATTATTCTTTTTATTTCATTTTCATTAAGTGTATTCAGTCTAGTATTCGCTACTGGATCAATCAGTACTCCAAGATTCATAATATCTTTAATATGGTTCATATAATCACGTGAATGTCTGTTGCAACATCTTTTGCATCTTACCAAAAGCTACATCAGCAAGATTTATTGAAACTACTCTTGTTCTACCATAACGACCTCTTGAAACAATTTTAGTATTAATCACTCCAAACATGTCTAGTTCAGCAATAAGATCTGAAACACGCCGTTGAGTTAATGGTTTTAACGTATTTTCTCTACAAATGTCAATATATTTCTCAACTATCTCTCCAGTATCTATATTGTCTCTCTTATCCAACTTCATTATTGCCCACATTACAGCTTGAGATTGTTTAGGTTGAGCTCTAACAAACTCGGTTGTTCGATCTAGATCTATCTTTTCTTCAGCTGTATCAACATGAGTTAGTTTAATCTTAGTCGCCCCAGATCTTTCTGCTAGTTCTCCAGCAACTCTTAACAAGTCTAGTGCTCTACGCGCATCGCCGTGCTCTTGAGCGGCCAATGCCGAACATTTCTCAATAACGCCTGGATCTAAAATGTCTAGTAAAAATGATTCCTTAGCTCTATCCTTTAAAATCTCTTGAAGTTGGATAGCGTTATATGGTGGGAAAATAAGTTCTTCTTCAGATAAAGATGATTTTATTCTTGGGTCTAAGTTCTCTATGAAGCTCAAATCATTAGTAATTCCTACGATTGTTATCTTTGCATACTTCAAGTCCTGGTTCAAACGAGTCAAATTGTATAATATCTCGTCCCCTGTCTTCTGAATTAAAGCATCTATCTCATCTATAACAAGTATAATATTTTGTTTCTTAGTTTCTATACATTTTAAAAAAATAGAGTAAATTTGGTTTGTCGGAAGGCCTGTAAAAGGAACTATAACTCCAAATTCTTTAGATAGGCTGGCCAATAATCTATACTCTGTATCGGCTGATTTCATCTTACAATTCAGATATATTACTTTTATTGGGTTTTCGGATCCAGTTGCTCGTTTTTCAATTTGGTCTCCAACCAACTTAGCCACCAGTGACTTACCTGTTCCTGTTCTGCCATAGATAAAAACATTACTTGGCTTCTCCCCTCTAAGCGCTGGTGCCAGAATTCGACCCAATTCACTGATCTGAGGTTCACGGTGTGGTATATTTGTAGGTGTGAATGATACTGTTAAGACAGAACGATCTTTAAAAATTGTATTATTTCCTAATGCTTTATCAAAAATATCATCTAGTGTCATTATAACCCCTGTTTCCTATGTAGATAAGTGCCGTGAACATATTTATATCTCACTTCACGTTACCCCTTCACTTCCTATGGAACATCACGTGAATTCATATCTATAGGAAATCGTGGTATTTTTCGCGGGCCTATCCTTTATTTCTTATGGAAACAAATATATAAATATTTCGATACTTGACCTTCTCTTCTTATAACAGTGTTATTATTATTATTATTATTAGGGTTAATTTTTTGTTGTAAAAGAGTTCGACAGGAAATAAAGGTGTGGGCCCTATTTATAATTTTTTCTTAGAAGACTTGTAACTTCATCACTTTTCATGTTAACTATCGCAACGGGGATACCTTCAGTTTCAGCAATTCTTTTGGCTAGCGCATCCATTTCAGTATCTTTGGTTTGTAGAACAACAAGTCCAGGTTTAAGATTTGTTACTTTCAAAGCAACCATAGAACTACGACCACTATGTGCGCCAGTGAATATTAGAGCTCGTTCATTGGTTAATCCATATAATTTTACCATTTCTGTTGGAGAGAATTCAACTATAACTTTTAGAGCGTCTACAACAGTGTATCCATATAATTTATTATCATTAAGATCTTTTCTAACAACGATTTTAGCATCAAGTTTTCTACAGAATTCGTCAACTGTTACTGGTTTCTCGAATTCCTTCATAGAAGCAATAGTATCTCTTACTTGTTTTGTTGGGAAATTAGAGAATTCGTGAACAACTTTACCACCAGTTTTTTCATCAAGACTAATCATGGCATCCACCATTTTCTTAATGATTTTGATACCAGGAGACAATCTTCGTCCGTTTTCATAGTCAGATATTACGGAAGGCATTATGTCTAACTGATCAGCTAGCGTTCTCTGAGGTATTTTGAATATATTTCTCCACTTTTGGATAGTTTGACCTGCATTAGAACTTAAAACAATTTCTCCAGCAATTCTTTTAGCAAGCGATTCTTTCGCTACTTCGCCTTCTTCCATAATATATTAATTGTCGTATAACACTTATAAAAACAAACGACACTCGATTTATATATCACTGGAGAGTAATATATCTATGGAGAACGATAAAATTGGTAAATATTGGGTAAAATTCAGACATCTTAGACATGATTATAGTGATGTCCAACCAGATCAAGACATTAGAACAATGAGCCGAGAAGAGGCCCAGAAATATAAGTATCGTGGAAATTGGTTTCAGCGTAGCCAGTCTTATTTAGAATTAATGAAATATGATATGGGAAAAATAAAATGGTTTAAATTCGCTGATAAAAAATTAGTAAAAAATATAGATAATTTTTTAGATTCCCAAACATCTTCTACAATTGGAGGTAAAATAACACCAGAAGAAGTTGCAAGAGCAAATGATATTCTAGATGAGACAATTCTATATCTCGAATCTGTAATGAAATGATATTCTTACGAATATAGATACGGTTTGTTATTGTAAAATTTATTTATTTAACAATAGAATATTACAAGAACGAATATTTCCCAGCAGTCGTCAGTGTTTTAGTATCAGATATACCATTTTTCCTACGTATGTCACTAATAATATCTAAAGTTAAGCTCTCATTGCTATCGGCAACTACTTTGGCTATTAAATCATATTCACCAAAAAGACCACGTATTTCAACCACGTAAGAACATGTTAGAAGATCATTGTAAACTTTTTGTGATTCTCCAGGAGCTGCATCTATCAGTACAAATGCAACTACTTTTCCATCTGGTTGATATTTGGTTGTTTTTTCGTGTTTTAGTCTATTATGCTCTAATTTTTCATTTTTCTCTTTCATATCATATATAGGACAAGAAATTATTTAAAAGCATACAAATCTTTATATTGCTTCAAAAGTTACTTATTATTATGACAACAGGAATAACTGTAAAAGACGCAATGGTTCCAAAAGTGATAACAGCATTACAATCTCAAACTGTTCAGGAAGGAGCAGAAATAATGCGAAAAGAAGACATCGGAAGTATTATAATTTGTGAAGGTAAAAATCCAATCGGAATCGTAACTAGAGAAGATATGGTAACTAAGATTGTTTCTAAAAACATGGACGCTTCTAAAATAAAATTAAAAGATATAATGAGCAGAACATTGATTATGGCAACACCAGAAGAAGATTTGGCAGTCGCTGCAAGAAGAATGGTGCAGTATGGTTACGAAAGATTACCCGTAATAGATATGGGAAAGCTTATTGGTATAATTTCAGATAGAGAAATCGCAAGAGTTGCACCAGCAGCTATAGAAATTCTAAGAGAAAGACTTATGATTGATGAAGATGATTCACCAGAAGATGAACATGAAGATGTTACAGATGGCGATTGTGAGTTATGTGGTAGTTTCTCAGAGGAACTTCATAGTATAAATGACAAATGGGTTTGCGACAATTGTAAAGACGAAGCAGAAGGATTGTAGGTTTATTTGAATTCAGAAAGTTCATTCTTATTTTCCTTTGTTTATTCTCGTTTCATTATGTGAATTATAGTTTGAATCTCAGGACACATCTACCGAAAAACTTAAATATATGTTAGGAGAAAGGTTTAAATCGTTTTTGTTTATCCAACTTTATTTGCATCATGTGGTATCTTTTTATGAATCCTGCTTTTTCATAAACTTCAACGGTTGGCAGATTCCCAACAAAAACATCAATTTCAGAAATAATACATTTTTTCCCCTTAAAAAAACGCAACATATTATTTATTAATTTGGTTCCAATTCCTTTTTTCCTTTGTTTCGAGGTCACAACCAATTCTTGTATCTTGCCAATTTTATATTTCATTATCTTTTTTATATAACCCCAGATATAACCAACTACCTCCCCATTTAACTCGGCAACAAGAATCAGATTTGTTGGATTATTTATTGCCTTTTTATGAGAACGTTTTTTTATTTTCCAGAAATTTTCTGAAACTGTATGAAAATCTTTGTCAAATTTTTTATGATATTTTATAGATTCTCTATCAAGCTTATTAATTATTGCAATGTCACTTTTCTTTGCTGTACGGATTAGCATAAAAATATAAGATTTTACTGCTATAAAAAATACATACACATCTAAAAATTTTAATATGAGAAAGATGAAAAAATCCAACTGGCGATATAAAACAAATCGCCGAAGGATTGATATATTGTAGTTCTAATTAATCCGTGCAATATCCACCAGATTTACAAAACTTTTTAATCCATGGTACGCTGTAAACTGGATTTTCATTTTCTACTTTTTCTATTTCCATCATTTTCCATTTCATTTTTTACACCTCAATCATTTCACATGCTAATGGGTCCTTCCCATAAATATTCCCATTTTTTTGAGCATTATATCTACAACCGCCACGACATTCTTGAATCGTTTTACACGGAGAGCACTCAATAAGTTCAGATAGTTTTATTCTTGTTTTCTTTTCCCAGGCATTTTCAAGAGACATTTCACGCATATTACCAATGGAATCTTCCAAAAGACTACAAGAAGAATAGTCTCCATTGGCTTTCATTGTGAGCAGGTGTGTTCCACACGCATAATTACCACATGATTTATGTGGCCCACCATCTGCTTTAGAATATCTTTTCATTATGTTTGCAGCGGCTTTCTTATCAACTGCATAGTCTTGATTGTTTTCCCATCGCCCAGCATCAAAAGGATGTGATACTATCCATTTTTTAATATCATATTCATCTAGAAGCTTTTTCATTCCACCAAACTCGTCTAAATTATTTTTATGAACCATAGTAGCTATTGATACACTATTATTTGCGTTTAATAAATGTTTTATTCCATGCACGGTTTTTTTATAAGTACCCACGCCTCTCATAAATTCATGTCCATGTTCAAGTCCATCTAAACTAATCTGAATATTATTTATATTCAATTGTGATGCATCTTCTTCGGTTATTAGTGTTCCATTTGATAGCAACTCAAAACTCATATTATATTTAGGAAGTATTTCATTGAGTTTCCAGAAATCATCATATTTTAAAGGCTCTCCGCCCGAAAATAGTACAGTTAACCCCTGCGAGCTTTCCATTTCATTTAATAAATTTTTAACATCCTCAAATGGCAAACTATTGTTTCCTGGATCCCCCAGGTAACAGTGCTTACACCTTAAATTACAGTCTTCGGTAAGATGAATTAGAAGATATCTTAAAGATGGAGACGGTGATGGGACCAATTGAAAATTTCTCTTTTCAATAGGTTCTGTTTTTCGTTCATATATCTTTTCTTTAATGAGATAGTCAATAAATTCATTATTTTCAATTTCATCCACTTTAATGTTTTGATTGTTTTTTATAAAATCTAATGTATTTTCATTAATTTTAAACAATTCGTTGGTTTGTTTATTGAATATAGAAGGATATTCTAGTATTTTTAAAGAGCAATCTTTATTTAATGATAGATAACCGGTATTCTTAGTTACCATAACTACTTATTATGTTTAAAAGTTTAAATATAGATATGATAGTCAAAGTTAAAGTTAAACTAAATTCTAATAAATTTCATGTTGAAGAAGGAAATCCATGGATTGTCTCGTTGACAGAACCAGCTGAAAATAATCGAGCTAACTTAGAACTGATAAAAGAAATGTCAAGAATGTATGGTTCATGTAAGATATTACGAGGGAAGACATCTAGAAATAAAACAATAGAAATTTAATCTTAAGAACCGATAACAAATTTTTCAAGAAATTTTACAATATACACTTCTTTTGTTATATCATCTATTGACATAATTTAAGTGTGTGTAAAAAACCTTAAATATAGATGACAGCCTAGTAAACACTAGAAATTTAACCTTTCAAGTATTTTATAACTATTTTCGTTATTTTCACACCATGTTACCAGATTAGATTTTCCAACTTTTGTTATACGATACTCTACAATAATCCCGTTCGGTTTTTTATGAGGTTTTATTCCACTTGAGCTGTTGTTAAACCATTCTAGTAACTCTTCTTTGCCAACTTCAACTACATCACTCTCTGTAGCAATACTTTTATTAATTATTTCATTTTTTTTAATAAGATTTGGGATATATATCGTATATTTTACTCCAAGAGAATCTATTTCTTTTCTTGCTTCTTCGCGCGTAAATCCATTTTGCCTTTTGTTAGCAAAATATAGTAAAACAATATCTCTTCTAACAGTTGGTAATCCAGTTTCAGCAACTTCCACATTGTTTACATATCTTTTAACAAATTCAGCACTTGCACTTATTGGGAATTCGCCAGGAAGACAATAACCAAGATTATTTATTTTTTTAATGACATCTAAAATATAATAATATTCTTTCATTTTTTCATCGATCCAGGCACTAGTTCCAGTAGATATCTCCATAAAGCTATTACTACATAAAAAAGCTTAAATACACTAAATCCCAAGTATTATTAGAGAATAAAGGGAATTCATTATGTTCATTAGTTTATGGCGTTTTGGCCAAATTAGCGAAAAGTAGATTTCTTAAGTTCTCTATAAAAAATTAAAAGGTGATATAAAATGGGAAAATTAGCACAAGCAACTTCAAAGTATACAATTATAATACGATTTAATGCTGACGGGACAGTAGAAAAGCCAGATGTTATCGGTGCTGTATTTGGACAAACAGAAGGTCTTTTAGGACCTGACATGGATCTGAGAGAATTGCAGAAAACCGGTAGAGTTGGGAGAATAGACGTTGATGTTTCAACGACTGGTGGAAAAGCATCTGGATTAATTACTATACCTTCATCTTTAGACGCAAGTGAAACTGCTTTGATTGCAGCATGTATGGAAACAATTGAAAGAGTTGGGCCATGTAACACTCGACTAAATGTTGAGAAAATAGAAGATGTTAGAATTTCTAAAAGAAAATACGTTGTAGAAAGAGCAAAAGAATTATTAAGTAAGATTTTCGAAGAAGGACTTCCTGAAACACAAGAACTTTCTGAACAAATTAAGGAAGCTGTACGTACCAGCGAGGTTAGTAAATATAAAGGACTGCCATCAGGACCAAACTTTGAATCTTACGAATCAATAATAATCGTAGAAGGAAGAGCTGATGTTGTAGCACTATTAAGAAATGGAATTAAAAATGTAATAGCTCTAGAAGGAACGTCCGTACCTAAAGTTATGGCTGAAATAACTCGAACTAAAGAATGTACAGCATTTTTAGATGGAGATCGTGGTGGTCAATTAATCTTAAAAGAATTAGCAGCTACATGTGAAATAGATTTCGTAGCAAGCGCACCAGAAGGAAAAGAAGTTGAAGAATTGACTAAGAAAGAAATCTTCAAAGCACTTCGGGAACGTTTACCATATCACGGTGAGAAACCAATAACTTCTCCGGTTGGAACATCAAATGGTTTTGCAAAAGTAGAAACTCGTGTAGAAGATAAGAAAGAAATAGACTATGATGCAATTGTTGAAACTCAGCGTAGTGATGTTAAAGAAACACATGAGCGAAGAAGATCAATTAGAGTTGACACAAACAAAGGTGAGAAGTATAAAGAAATATTATCTCAACTAACTGGAACAAAGGCAGCATATTATTTAACAGAAGATATGGAGCCAATAGGAAAAGTTCCTCTGAAAGAAGTGTATAACACTATTCGCGAATCAGGCGCTTCAGTTCTTGTAATAGATGGAGACGTTGAACAGATGATGGTAGATCTATGCGCACGAAACGGAATTAAAACTATAGTTGGATTAAAATCTAGCCGTTTGAGAGTGCCTAGAAACGTTTCTGTAATAACTCAAGAAGATTTAGGATAATTCAAATTGCCCCGAAAGGGGCTCTTCTTTTTATTTTACCAATTACTTCTATATTTATGGTAGGCGGATTAAAGGAACTAAAGAAAGAACTTTTTAATAAAACTAAACTAGTGGCCATGTTAGCTCCGTCTTTTATAGTTAATTTTGATTATCCAGAAATTATTACACAACTTAAAGATTTAGGATTTGATAAAACAGTTGAATTAACGTTCGGAGCAAAAATAGTAAATATAGAATACCATAAGTTATTACAGAAAAACAAAGGATTTTTAATTTCATCAGTTTGCCCTGGATCTGTTTATACTATTATTGAAAAGAAACCAAGATATCTTGCAAATATGATTCGTGTTTATTCACCGATGATTGTAACCGCGAAGATATGCAGAAAATTATATCCAAAGCATAAAATAGTTTTCATTTCACCGTGTTATTTCAAAAGTCGTGAAGCAACTACAACTGACGATGTAGATATTGTAATTGGATGCAATGATTTACAACGTCTATTTGATGTAAAACACATTAAATCAAGAAAGGTAAAAGGAAAAATCTCATTTGATAAATTTTACAATGATTATACTAAGATATATCCATTAGCTGGTGGATTATCAAAAACAGCTCATGTTAAAGGCGCATTAAATCCAGGAGAAACAAAAGTTATTGACGGAATTGTCGACATTTTAAAATTTTTAGATAAACCAGACAAGAAAGTTAAATTCTTAGATTGTAATTATTGCGTTGGCGGTTGCATAGGCGGGCCATGTCTGAGAAGAGATCTAACTCTAGAGGAGAAGAAACAGAGAGTTCTCGCTTACGTTAAACAAGCACTAAAAACAAAGATTCCTAAGAAAGATAAAGGTATACTTGAAAAGGCAAAAGGAATAAAGGTAAAGTATTAATTACTTTCTTCGTTTAGATTTAACTTTTCTTTTAGCTGTTTTAACAGGAACATACTTTACAATTTCTCTTCCTACCTTACGTGTATTAATCAAAACAAATAAAAGAATTATAACAATTAAAGCAATCCCACCAATCAATACATTACCATTATCTAAACACATTGCATAACCAGCTGTCACACTTCCTTGTAAACTAAGTAGATACATTCCAAACAATGCAAGTATCGTTACTGCAACTGTTGTAGCTTTCTTCTTCTGTTTTACTCTTGGTTCAACAATCTCATCCATTCTATTATAGAAGCCACCAGCCTTTTCAGCAACTGCTTGATCGGTTTCGTTTTTTCCTTTACTTTTACCATAGTTCTTTCTCTTTCTGTTGTTGGATAATACTAAGGCTCTATTATATTCTGGGACGTTGTGAGTATATTGTATAATTTTTGTATCATGTGGGTCATTTTTTAACGCGGCTATTTTTATACGATTAAATAGCGTGTCAACATTGTCTGCAGAACTATAATTATATTTGTCCCATTTCTGTCCGTGTTGAAATTTGTTTCTTTGCTCTTTTCTATCTTTCTTAGTCATTGGTTTATCATCATCATATTTTGCCATAATAATTATACTATAATTACATATAAAAAGGTAATCATTATTTTGCTGAAGAAACAATTTCTATAACATCTCTATTTTTTAATTCATGATCTCCACGAATCTTCATTTTAGTTCTAACATCTATAGCGTACAAAAATCCTTTACCAAGATCAGTATGAATCTTATTAGCAAAATCTAAAGCCGTCGATCCCGGTTGCATTAAGAAGCAGTCCGGTAAAACGTTTCCATCTTTGTCAGCAAGCTTATTCACACCACCAGGGAAAATAGCAATATATTTTAAGAAATTAAACACAGCAGCATCTAATGTAGTTTGTACTCCAGTCGAACCGTACTTTTTTAAAACATTTTCTCTTATGAATTCTAAGGCAGCAAGTTGTTTTTCATTTAATTTAGTCTTGTCAGGTATTTCAAAATTAGAATCGCCAGGATGGTATTTAATTAATTCTTTCTTAGCAGCTTCACGTAAAGCCAGTTCAGCTTCAGACGAACATGGTGTAAAGAAGTAATCAGGAAACTCTTTCTTAATTCGTTCAAAGTTTTCAAATGCTCCAGGAATATCTATTTTGTTGCAAGCAATTACTATTGGTTTTGTTTTTTTACGCAAATGTACTGCAAGATTGTTAAGCTGTTCATCTGTCCACAATCCAGGATCTGCTCTATCAATGTTCAAATCATTCAAAGCTTCATCGACCAGACTTGGCGTTACTCCAAAAGCTGACATCTGTTTTGCTAACTCTTCTTCGACTTTGGCAACATTCTGTCTTATTTTTCTAGCAAATTTATCCCAACCCTTTTTTAGAATACCGAGATACCACATATCAATTTCATATTCTAAGAAACGAACGTCCTTAGCAGGATCATGATTTCCACTTCCTATAATTTCACCTTTTTCATTTGCAGAACCAGAAATATCTACAATATGAATTAAAACATCAGCCATATTCAGATCATTTAGAAATTCCATTCCCAATCCTTTACCTAGATGTGCACCAGGCACGAGGCCAGCGACATCTATCATATCTACCGGCACGTAACGTATACCTTTCTCACAATAACCTTTTCTAGGATTGCATTTCGTATGGAATTCATCTTCTATGCATTTTACCCGTACAAACGAATTTCCGAAATTTGGTTTTATCGTAGTAAATGGATATGGTGCAATGGCAACATCGACCAATGTAGCTGCTTTAAAGAAGGTCGACTTACCTGACGATGGGTTTTCCAACAACACCTATTAACATAGAATAGATAACGTATTCAAAGCTTTAAAATCTATTTTCTTCGTTTAGATTTAACTTTTCTTTTAGCTGTTTTAACAGGAACATACTTTACAATTTCTCTTCCTACCTTACGTGTATTAATCAAAACAAATAAAAGAATTATAACAATTAAAGCAATCCCACCAATCAATACATTACCATTATCTAAACACATTGCATAACCAGCTGTCACACTTCCTTGTAAACTAAGTAGATACATTCCAAACAGAGCTAGTATAGATACTGCTGTCACTTTTTTAGTATTTTTTTTGTTTTCGTGTGATGTTTCATAACCCGCATCTATTACTCCATGTGTCTTCATCGTGTTTTTTAGCTGCCCAATTCTTGTTTTCATAATTTTATGCGAATCTACTCCATATGATCCAGCCAAATCTGCTAGGTGTCCAGCTTTTATGTTTCGTTCTTCGTCTTCCTTTTTAATTCTAGCACGCGTGCTTTCATCCCAGGGACCAGGTTCATTAGGACGTACTTGAAGATCATAAGCCATTTCTGAGACCTTCAATGGCATTTTTGCTTTATCATATAATAGACCGGCATTATAGAAATCGCCTTTCTTTTCCTTTTTTTGAGCCAATATTCTAAAAATATAAGATTTTATCCCCATAAATAATTTATACCCAAATAACTATAAAAAGGTATCATTTCTTTTTCCCAAGAATGATTACTAGAATTAAAGATAGTATTATAACACCAATTCCACCAACAAGATAATATGGTTCAAAATTAACAGCTTTTTTATTAGTTTCAGCTATTACTAAACCAGTCATACTACCAGTAGGATTATTTTTAGGTTTATCAGTTATACTTTCTAGATATTCATTTTGGTAGTTAGAAACAACTTTAACATATTCATTATTTTTATAATTTGTTTGCACACTAACATATTGCCAACCTTCGTCATAAGCAAGCGCAGTAATGTTATAATCATTATTGTAATATTTTAACAATGAAGAGAGATACCAACAGCCTCTATCAATGTTCTCCATCCCATCTAACAAATCTGTAACTATTGGCATTTTATTATAGATAGCCGTATTTGGCATACTGTCTTCCCAACCAATCATGTTTGGAATTGGTATACCGGCTATAATTCCATTCAATTGGAAAAGACCACCAGGTTCAACTTCTTCATCAAACCAGCTTTCTCTTTTTATTATTGAAGCTGCAAAATACGGATCGACGTTCCATTTATTATAACATGTGCTTACTATCTGCGTCCACCAATCACCAATAGGTTCTCCTTGTGTAGCTACTGGTTGTTTAAAATCAGCAAATCCGGTAGTTGACAGTAAAAGAATGAATACAAGCGTCATAAGTTTTTTCATAATTATATATGGAATAAATAACATTATATACTCTATGAACGATTTACAAAAAGCAATCAAAATTACAGAGCAAGTTTTTAGAGTAGCAGAAGAAATAATCATACCAGGAATCACAGAAAAACAAATTGCTTCTAAATTGCGTAAGTGTGCAATATGTAATGGAGCAGACGGACTTGCTTTCCGTACGATAGTAGCATCTTCTAATTATATGAATATCCATTCTTTTCCTAGAGATAGAAAAATCAAAGAAAATGAGTTTGTGATAGTTGATTTCGGAGTGCGATACAAACGAGCACTAACTGACGTGACTAGAACATATTGTATCAATCCAGATACGAGAAAGAAAAAACACTATAATTTATTAAAAATTACACAAAGAAGAGCAGAAAAGATGATTCGCGTCGGAGTATCATGTAGTAAAGTCGATATCTCAGTTAGAAAATATCTTAAACAGCACACAAAACTTAAGTTTCCATATGCATTAGGTCATGGTGTTACAAACAAGATTCATGCGAGGCCAAAGATATCTCCAAAATCTAAAGACGTTTTCAAAGTCGGAGACGTTTTTACACTAGAACCAGGACTGCATTCTAAATCAATCGGATTAAGAATAGAAGACATGTATTTATTAAAAAAAACAGGAATAGTGAAGCTGACAAAGTGATAAGTTTAAATACTTTTCGGTAGTAATATAACTATGACACAAGACGAAGAAATATTAAAAACAATTGAAGATGCTAAGAAGCTATTAATTGAACTTAATCCTGAAGTTGTATCGTTAATGTATGATTTTGAGGCAATCAATCAGTTTGATAACAAACCATATTCATCAGAAGCAATTTTGCGATTTAATACAACTTCGGAAGAATTAAATAAAGATATGGCTCAGATAAAATTAGATTCTATACATGTTTCTTTGAATGAAAAAAAACTGTGGGATATGAACCAGGAGGAACTTGAAGCGGCGAAATATGGGCCAGAAGGACTTGATTATGAGTCGTATTTTTTCATAGTTGTTGAAGATAGAGAAATTGATTGCGGAGATTCTGACATGATTAGTATATTGAAGGTAGGAAGAGCCGCTAAAAAATATAATTTTAATCTTGATAGTTCGACTCAGAAAATATATAACATAGTAGAAGCAGATAAGAAATGTTCATCATGCAGCCGTAAAGCGTGTGAAGAATATGGTGACATCGGATCATGCGATTATCGGAGTATAATAGATGAAGAAATTTAAATGTTTTCTATACAATTAATTAGAAACTAATTTCTTTTTATATAACTTAATCAAATATATTTCTATGATTGAAGACCGTGTAAAAAAGTTTGCAAAGATATTAGTTGATTATTCTGGATTTGTAAAGAAAGGAGAAAAAGTAATGATTTCTGGCGAAACACATGAACAAGAACTTCTAAAAGAAATATATAAATTATGTATTCTGAAAGGCGCATTTCCATCATTGCAGGTAGGAATACCAGGATTAACGCATTTCTTTTACACACACGCTAACAAAAAGCAGCTTACCAAGTTCCCAGAAGCATATTGGAACGAAATAAGAAAAACAAAAAAATACATTGGAATCGGAGCGCCATTGAACACCAGAGAGATGACAAATGTAGATCCTGGCAAAATGGTAATGCGAAGTAAGATAGTTAAGAGAATAGGAGACTATGTTGTTAATTCAAAACCAAAAATATATAGAGTAACTACAGATTTTCCTACAAATGCATTAGCAATGGATGCAGAAATGTCTCTAGACGAGTATGAAGATTTCTTTTATGGAGCATGTTTCTTAGATTGGAAAGCAATGTCTAAAAAGCTTAAGAAAATGTGCACCACATTAAACAGAGGAAAAGTTTTCAGAATAGTTTCTAAAGACACAGATTTAACAATGAAAATCTATCCGAAGAGTTTTATTATGGACGATGGACATGAGAATATGCCAGGAGGAGAAGTTTTCGGAGCACCAATTAAATTATCAACAACTGGTCATATTAAATTTACTTTCCCTGCAGTTAGACAAGGAGTTGAAGTAAATAATATTTATGCAGAATTCAAAAATGGTAAATGTATTAAAGCAACAGCTGATAAGAATGAGAAATTCTTAAACAAAATGTTAGACACAGATGCTGGTGCAAGATATATCGGTGAAATAGGAATCGGTATGAATCCTAAAGTAACAAAGTTCACAAAGAATTTATTATTTGACGAAAAGATCATAAATACAATCCATCTAGCGTTTGGTATGGCATATAAGGAGTGCGGGCATCCTAACGATAGCGCGCTTCATTGGGACATAGTAAAGGATTTGAGAAAAGACGGTAAAGTATTCTTAGACGGAAAGTTAGTTTTCAAGAACGGAAAATGGCTTATTTAGTAAAGCATTTAAAGATTTATAGTATATTTCTATTATGGCAAGATATCACGGTCCTGATGTACCATTAGATAAAAGATATTCTGAGAAAGAAGTGAAAAAAATACACGAGACAATTAATAGTATTATTTTATCAAATCCAACAGATATTGCTCTTTCTTGTTTAGATGACATTTATTCGAAAAATCTTTTGGAATTTGTCACAGTATTACAGGATCCACAATATCAGAAAATAATTAAATATGTTTTAAAACATAGAACTATTCCTTCACCATTTGTACAACCAAAATCAAAAACATTTAATATGGAAGAAAATAGGAAAATGTTAAGCGAATCGAAAAAGAAACTAGAAAGAATTCAATATTTGATTCAAACTAAAGTAATGGATACAACAGGAGTGGTTAATGAAAAGTTAGATTTAGATTACATCAATTCTATTGATTTAGAAAAGTTAGATGGATATGTGAAACAACAACAGATTGAATTTGCAAACAAAGTTGATGAATTCAAAAAAGAAAACCAATTAACACCGGAGCAATTGAATAGAAGATTCTCAACAGAGATTTAAATTTAATTTTTTAATCCGAAATATTAGTTTCAAATATGGGTTTAAATCCTTTTTTGTTGATACATAGTTTATGATTAAACCTATAATTGTAGACCATGAAGACGGATTGGCACAAATGAGTCTAGAATGGATTAAAGATAGATATTCTAATAAACTTAGTGTTGATAATGGTGCTTCTAGAAATGCATTGTCTGCATCTTTTGATCCGAACACAGTTTATTCTTTTATAAGAACAGTAGCTAATCCAGAAGCAATTGAAATTTTACCAAAATATGTTGGTAAAAGAGAAGGATTTTCAGCAGACTGGGATGTAAGAAAGCGAGTAGCAAAAGATAGTCCTGAATTTGTACCAGGAGCACATGATGATTGTAATGGATTATGGTTTAGTCCAGATGTAATGAACCTCTATCTTAAAGTTTTAGAATGCATGACTAAGGAAAAAATTGGTAAAGAAAATTATACTAATTTTAGAATGATTCAAACCAGCGGTATTCATAATAATGATATACCACAAGAAACAATATCTTCACCAGTTATACATGCAATACAATGTATCAATAAAGATAGTCTTGTTAAGGAGCGATGCGAAGAGCAAAGAACAGTTGGTGAATTTAGAAAAATTGCAGAAAATATGAATAGCGACCAAGTATACGAATTATTGAAAGCAATTGAAGTTCCGCACAATTATAGAATGGGCGAAATTAATACTCTTAGAAAATTAAAAATAGAACCATTGGTTGTTGAAGATAGAGCATGGCAATGTAGCGGAAGAACACTAAGAAATGCAGTTGATTTTTTGGTTCCATTTACAATTTCAGTAGAAAACTCCAAGGAATCACATTCATGGAATGAGGACTATTAGAGTTTTAGATTATTTTTCAAATCTTCTAATGCACTAGGAAATGTTAGTGGATTCTTCTCTCCTTTAATCTTATCGTAAGTTTCTTCTGTTAGGCAATTTATAAGTTCTATCTTTAATTTATTACAAGCTTTTTTCAAACCAATATAACTTTCAGAATCTGGTTTCATGTAGCAGAAATATTTTTTATATTTATGATGTTTTAGATAATTTTCTACACGTTTTTCCATAACTTTAACATATTCTTTTTTCACTTCAGGAGTTTCTTCCCATTCTGGCCAATCATATTTGTTGAAAGGATAGAAATTAGTATATTCATATGGTATAACACCAGGGGAACTTAGTACAACTAAATGTAATTCTCTAGAGTGTGGAACTTCTCTCAGTGTTCTACTAATAGATTTATGTAATCTTGAAACAAAATATGGTTTTCTAAAGGCACATGGCACGAAAAGCACATAAGGGAACTTAGGTTTAAAGAAACGACATATGAAATCTTGCCACACCTCATAATAAGGATGTTTTAATTGTTCTAATCCAGCACCATTTATCCATCTACGTTCTTCAGGTGGCCAAAATGGTTTGAATATAAAATTATCAAAATCTTTTTCTATCTCACCAAATTTTTCAGTGGCTTTTTCAAATTGTTCTCTATCAAAAGGTTTCCATTTTCCATCTATCCACATATTAAATGCTGCCGAATATCCATGAGGGAACCAATTCAATAATACTACAGATTCAGAGTTTTCTCTAGCAACTTTAACGCTTTTTTTCAAAGTCGTTACATTGCTGAAAGGAACATTAACTAAAACATATGAACGCAATCCAAATCCATTTTTCTTAAGTAATTTTGAAGCAGTTAAATAATTGTCAACAGTGAATCCTTTATTTATTTTCTTTAATATTTTATCATCAGCGCATTCTAATCCAATAGCAATCGTTACATGTACTTTATCTGATTTCATAGAGTCTAACGTTTTTTGAGTAATATGATCCGGTCTACACTCTACTGTTAATTGTGGTATTCCATATTCTTCACATCTTTGAATGACATATTTTCTAAATTCTACAGGAACTTGTTTATCGTCTAAGAATGAACCAGAGTTAAATATCTTTAATGAGTCGACTGGTTCTAATTTTTGATCTAACCAGGCCTTAAGCTGTTCTAATGTTTGTTCTGGTTCTCTACGGCAGCCCCATCCACAGAAGATACATTTCCCCCACGAACATTGTCCAGATTTCAAGTATAAGGTTTTCTCACTCATAGCATTTTGTTGTGAATTAAAGTTTATATATGATACGATATCAACATGCTTATAAAATCTTAGAAGAGAAATATCACATGCAGAAAATAAAATTCCTAAAGCAATTCGTAAAAGATGCAATTGTATCATTTTTATTCTGGACAATAACATTGACACCATATATGATTTTTGTAGTTGGAACAACGATGGATCAATATATTGCATGGGTAGGAATGCAGGCAATTCTAGTACCACCGCTTGGCGCAGTGTTCTCAATAATAGCTAGAAAACTTAAAAAATAAATTATATAAATGATTAAACATTATAGTATGATAGGTGATTTATTGAAAAATTTATTAATACCAATAATGGCATTATTGCTCGTAACATCTGTTTTTGCAGCTCAAGGAGATGCTAATGGATTAATGGGTAATAATTCAGGAAACGACACGCCAGTAATGGCACAAACCATGACTCAGTCTGGAGCGATGGTTCAAGCACAAAATGCAACACAGCTTAGAGAAATGGTTCAAAATAGAGAACAAGAAATGATTCAGGCAATGGAGAGCATGAGTTTAGCAGAAAAGAACGTATATCAGAACCAGAATCAAGTAAGATTGGCTGTTCATACTTTGTTGTCTATGGAAGATATGATAGGCGGAATCGGACCACAAGTTTCTGCAATAGCTAAGCAATTTAATAACTCTGTGCAAAATACAGTGAGAGCTGAAGAAAAAATACAAACTAAAAATGGTTTGATGAAATTCTTCTTTGGTGGGGATTCAGATGCAGCTACAGAAATAGAAACAGAAGTTGTTCAGAATCAAAACAGAGTACAAGAACTTAACCAATTGAGAGTTCAGTGCAACTGTTCTGAAGAAGTAAAATCAATGTTCCAAGAACAAATTCAGCATATGGAGCAAGAACAGACAAGACTTCAACAATTAGCTCAGAGTGAGAAACAAAGTAAAGGTATTTTTGGATGGCTGTTCAAGTAGGATAGTCCCCCTTCTATTATTTTTATATATCATATCGCTAACTATAATTATGTGCGATAAAAGAAAATGCGCCTTATTGTTAGCATTATTCTTACTTCCAATGTCAGCAGTGTTATTACATCTAAAAGTGCACCCAACAATAACCTGGCTGTTACCATTAGCACTATTTGATGCAATAATAATAACACTATTATTCTATTGGGATAAAACTAAAACATACGGTTTCTGGGCTAATACAATACTTGGTCTAGTTGGAATAATTTTTCATTTACAAACATCAGTAATGGGTACAATGGCAGACAATGCAATCATGTTAGCAGATATGTTGGTAGGCTACGTATTGTATGTAACAGTTTTTGAAAAGAGGAAGAAAAAATGATAGATGTTCAATTTGTTTGGATGACAGGTTTACTTGGCGGAATTTTCTTTATTCTTAATTTTGCGACATGCTACTCAATGCCATGGGCTAGTAAATGTTCAGAAGGAGACAAGTGTAAGAAAAATTGCCCCCATAGGAAACCACTATGTGAGCATCACAAACCTTTAGCATGGTTAACAGTTTTAACAGGCGTATTTCATATAATAGTTTCTGTTATTTGGTATTTTGGGTTTTAATTTATATATCAGATTTTACATTTATTATTATGAAATATAAGAGTTATATTTTAATTCTCGTATTATTAATAATAAGTTTCTCCATATCATTTTTAAATCCATTTGGAGGAAACGCAATTTCTGATGAAATGAAAATAATATTTTCATTTACAGGAATGATGTTCGCAATATTATCAGGATTTTTTATAGCATCTTCATGGGATAGATATACTAAACTTAGAACGCTTCTTGCCGTTGAAACAGCAAGTTTAGAAAATATTTATAAATTCTATGAAATTGGCAATAAGAAGGCGGCTAAAAAAGTAGCTAATCTAATAGATAAATATTTAATAAAATCATTCGAATTCGGTCTTCATGAACATCAGGAACAGATAAGTGAAGAATATTTTGCAATTTACGATTCCTTAAAATATCTTAAAGGTCCAAAAGCAACTGTTCCGCTTACAAGAATAATGAATGTGTTAGACAATTTTACAAAAGCAAGAAAAGAAATAATTTCTAGAATGAAAGACAAATTGGGCATATACCATTGGATAATTTTATTATTATTGGAAACCTTACTTATTATTACTTGGATTCATATACAGTTTGCCGGCCCAATTGGTATAATAATAGGAACAGTACTCGTATTTTCTCTCTTTACAATACTGATGTTAATATACGATTTGAGCAATTTGGATTGGGGAATTGAGCAAGTAAATATAGAAGTATATGAGAGAGTTTATGATGTTATTGGTTTAATGAGATATTACCCAGAAGAACTGCTTAGTAAAGTTTCGGTGCCCAAAAAAATCAAATCATATAGAGTTGGAATACTTATAGATCCAATAACATATAAGCGAAAAATTAAGATAATAAAAAATAATTAATTTTAAATGTGATATTTCATTAAATAAATTTTCTCAAAGAAGAATGATGCAGAATCAATCTCTTTCCAACCATTTAATTTTAAGTTATTTTTAGATGAAATAATTATTAGAACTTTACCATTTGGATTAAGATATTTTTCAAATTCTTTAAGGAATTTTTTAATAAGATCAGTTCCCTGTGGCCCAGATGTACAGGCTGTTCTAATGCCAGTTGATAAGTATTTATCATTTTGGTCTTCAGGAACATATGGCGGGTTGAAAAGAATCAAATCAAACTTTTTTCTAATCTTACTAAACATATCACCGTGTTTTACATTTATTTTTAATTTGTGTTTTTTAGCATTATTTATGGTATTTTCAACACATCGTTCATTTACATCAATCGCCGTTACATTTGCTCCTTTAACTGCAGACACAACACTCAATATACCAGAGCCACATCCAACATCAAGAACATCAAGACCATTTACATTTTTAATATGTTTGGCTATGAGAAACGAATCTTCTAGTGGTAGGTAAACATCTTCAAAAACGTCTAAATCATATGTTTTTTTATTTATGTCTAAAGATACTTTAACCATAGATTTTAATAGATTAAGAAAGGTTATAACTATTATGCATGATGAGAACAAATCACATTATATTGTAGTAACAGTAATTATTGTTAAAGATGGAAAATATTTAATTACTAAAAGAGCAGCACATGAAAAAATGTGGCCTAATATTTGGACTGTTCCAGGCGGAAAATTAGAGAAAAGGGATTATATTGATCGTCCATATGATACTATAGGAAACCAGTGGTATAATGTTTTCGAAGATGTTGCAGCACGCGAAGTGTTGGAAGAAACAAATTTGAATATAAAAAATCTTGGGTATGTTACAAGTCTAGCTTTCATTAGACCAGATAACATTCCAACAATAGTAATAAGTTTTTGTGCGGATTATGATTCTGGAGAAATAAAATTATGTGAAGACATGTCTGATTTTGCATGGGTTACTTTAGAGGAAGCTAAAAATTATGAATTAATCGATGGAATCTGGGACGAACTTAAGATGTTAGATAATTTACTTAAGAAAGGTAAAACCGATACCTGGAAAAAAGAGTGATATTATGTTTGAATTAAAAGATCGTGATGCCAACGGAAGAATATGTAAGTGGACTATCAATGAACATGAAGTAACTACACCAACAATAATGCCAGTTGTTAATCCAAATAAAATGATAATTTCTATGGAAGAACTAAAGAAGTTTGGAGCAGAGATAATAATTACAAATGCATTCATAATAAAAAATTCTGCATCTAAAGATGAATGTGTAGAAAAGGGTTTGCATGATTTTCTAAAATGGGACGGCCCGATATATACAGATTCCGGCACGTTTCAGATGTATTCTCAAGGAGTTAAAAATCTTTTACCAGAAGATATGATTGATTTTCAAAATCAAATTAAATCAGATATTGTAACTCCGGTTGATTTATTTACATTACCAGAAGATATAAAGAAACAAGCAATTGAGAAAACAGATGAGACGTCAGTTCGTGTATTTACAGCAAAACAACTTACAAACAGATTAGTTGGAACAATACAAGGTGGATTATTCTTAGATCTTAGAAAGCGCGCTTGTAAAGAAATAGCAGCAGCAGACCCAGAAGTGTTTGCTATAGGCGGAATCGTACCACTAATGGAGCAATATCGATTCAAAGAATTGTTTGAAATTATTTTAACTTGTAAAGAGAACTTACCAGCAGGAAAACCTGTCCATGCTTTCGGAGCAGGACATCCAATGATATTTGCACCGTTAGTAGCATTAGGATGTGATTTGTTTGATTCTGCTATGTATGCATTAGCAGCTCAAAATGATAGATATCTAACAGTTAATGGAACGCATCAATTGGGCGATCTTATAGAATTTCCATGCAATTGTCCAGAATGTGTAAAAGCAAAACCAGACAAAATTAAAAAATTACCAAAACATGAACGAGAACAATTTTTAGCAAGGCACAATCTTCATGTAACATTTGGAGAAATACGAACAATAAGACAAGCAATAAAAGAAAATAATTTGTGGGAATTGGTCCAGACTCGTTTGCGAGCACATCCTAATTTACTTGAAGCATTTAATGTGATAAAGAAACATAAAAAATATTTAATGAAGCAGGATATAATTTCTAAGAAATCGGCATTATTTTATTTAGGAAAAGAAACAGAAATAAGACCTGAAGTTTTGCGTGCAAAAGAAATGATAAAAGGAATGAGCGGCCCTACGTTTCTAAAAAAACCATTTGGAAAAGTACCAAACGGATTAAAAGGAGTTTATCCATTTGGCCAATCTGTTATTCCTGGATTCAAAGATCCTAGAATAAAAGTAGATCCAAAAGAAATCGTTAGACAGACAATAGAATATCAGTATGGTTGCAAGTTCAATGAAAATTTCACAGTAGAATTGTCAAGACAAACAGGAAGAATAAGACGTGTATGGAGAGCAAAAACTCTATTAGGTACAATAAGAGCAAGCGATGGATTCTTTATTCCTAGTTTAGAAGGCGCAAAATATCTTAATATGAAGAAAGTTTTAATCGACGAAGAAGAAATAGCTAAACACGTAAAAGAAGGAAGATCATTATTTACTCGTTTCATAGACAGATGCGATGACATAATTCCAGGCGAGGAAGTTGCTATAGTTTACAATAAAGAGATTATTGCAGTTGGTACAGCGCTATTGAACAAAAAAGAAATTTCTGAGTTCAAGAGAGGCGTCGCAATTAAGATAAGATAGGGTTTAAATCCTTTTCTACCCAAGAGTTTAATTACCGAGTGATTTTATGGTAATGGAATATAAATTTAATCCTGAAGATTTTAGTTTATCAGAAGGCTGGCGAAAGGTAGTTCGTAAGATAGATGCAGAAGTACTTGCGGAAAAAGTTGTTGGCTATTGTCGACAGGAAAGAGAAATGACCAAAACAGAACGTCGTGTTTATAAAAAAACTTTAGATATAATACAGAAAGATCCAGAGATTCAATCTATATGTGCAGAATATGATGCATGGGAATTTGATATTGGTCACCGTGGGATATCATTAAAAGATAGAAGAAACTTTCTAGACGTATTAGGAGTTTTATATGCAAAGATAGCAAAACCACACAAGGATGGAAGGAAAATCATACCAGTTACATTTAGTGATAAAAATTCTTATGAATATCTTATGGAAAAAATGCCATCTGGTGACGTTTTAAGACGAGCTACAAGAGATAGTAGCCGAGGCGAACGATATGAATTTAGCATACTAAATCCGGCCTATGCATATTATTTTGATAATAATTTGCCATCATTATCCATGGAATCTACGGATAGTCTTTTATCAGGTCTTATAACAACATGTGCATCTGGAACAATTGGAAAAAAGGTTGCAAACGGTGAAGGAGATGTTATAGCATTTGTAACAAAAAATGAAAAAATACATAAAAGAATACAATTTGAATGTGCACTCAGAAAGATTTGGGAAATGTCAATGGATTATGATGATCGTCTTGTAAATACCAAATTAGCTTCTGGAGAAATTGATAGAGAAAAATTCGTAAAAAATTATTCAATATTTTTCCTTAAACCAACCGAACTTTCAAAATATATATTCAAAGATGATCGATTTCAATATGTAAGAGACGGTCTTATTGGTCTAACAGATTTTTCGGAAAATGTAGAAAATGCAGTTATACAACAAACACTTCTTAAAAGACACAAACTTTTTAAATGGGCGCAGGTGAACGAATTGTTGGATCAGGATGTTCTTAGTGAACTTAATGATGAGCTTCAGAGAATCGAAAAAGAACATAAAAAAGTTAAAAGAATAATACGCAATCTCGAAAAACAACAAACTATGATTGAAAATTTTGGGGACAAAGATAAGATTACTGATGAGCTTAGAAAAAGAAGCTCATATTCTAATACTCTTGAAGAAGAGAAAGATGAAGTTCTCGCATTAAAGAAAAAAATAAAACAAGAACTATTCCCAGATAAGGAACCTGGAAATTTTAATTATGCTAGGAAAGTAGCTAAAGATAAACTAAAAGAGGATAAATATGAATAACAATTTTACATTTGATGATGAGAAAGCATATGCAATGTGTTATGAACTACAACAGGCCTGGAATCTTGAGGTTGGCGCATTCAAACATTACAGAGATAAGCAGATGCCAGAAGCAACTTTACCAAGTAACGTTGAACCAAAATCAAAAGAACATGCAAATTATCTTTTTTGGTGTTCTGTAACAAATTACCAAACAGTTGCAGACGAATTATTCCCAAGAATGAGAAATCTTCATGAGAAACAACCTGAGATGTTCAATCCGGCGCATGTAAGAGAAGTTGATGATGACGAACTTGCGAGTTTTGTAGAACAAATAAAACACATACCAGACGAAATGTTCAGAAGATGGAGGTATGATGCTGATTTATTCAAAGAATATGATGACAATATAACTAATACTCATAAAACGGAAAATATAGTTGATGCGCAAAAAGAAGTAATGAAATTTAGTGGATTTGCATATAAACAGAGTGCACTTTTGTTATACTGGTTACAAAAATATGATATAATAGAATCATTTGATGAGACAGATTTGAATATTCCAGTAGACGTCCATGTCCAAAGAATAAGTGTAAGAAGAGATGTTTGTGATTTTGAGGGAAAAACAAGACAAGGTGTTCTTGAAAAATTCTTAAGAAATGAGTATCAAAGATTTTTCAAAGAAAATAAAGAATTTAGTCCATTTGAAACACAAGGGCAGATGTGGGTACTTGGTTCTCAATCTTGTGTAAAAAATACAAAATGTAAGAAAAATTGTGTATTTGAAAAACCGTGTAAAAGAGATCTTTATGTAGAGCGAGAAGCAAGAAACTTACAAAAGAACGGTCAGGAATATCATGGTGCAAGCGGAATATGCTGGGTAGATGGAAATAGACCATATAGACCAAGAAACATGAAACATAAATTAGCTGATAATCAGCAAAAATTAGATTTCAGTTGTGAATGTTAGTTTAAACCAAATATTGAATTATAACACTGTTATACTCACACATTTGTGAGAGTGGTAAAAAGCAGTACTATAGTGAGTGTACTAATAAGGAGTTTTAAAGTCTATTTCTATGAACAGAGAAGTAAAACAGTTATTATACAACTTTATATTTAAGGTACTACTAGATTAGTAATAGAGAACATGACTAAACATAATAGGACAATTCAGAAGGGTATAGATCATAAAAAGTTAGCCAGAATATTCTTAGTTCTAAAAGAATCAAATGATTGGTTATATGTAGCAGAACTTGCAAGAATGGCGCAATTGAATCAGGTTACTGTAAGATGGTATTTAGATCATTATTTTAAAAATGTAATAGATGAGAGTAAATTGCACCCAAAATTAAGAATACGGATGATTAAATTAAAACTGGATGTCAGTTTCAAAGATCTTATAATGTCATTAGAATTAGCAAGGCGTATAAGAAATAAGGACTAATCATTCCAATATTCTTAGTTTTTTCTCTATTAACAGCCGTCTTATGAACAATTCGTCTATTCTATCTTCAATGCGTGTAGAAATTATAACGCCGCCACCAAGCATTTTTAATTTTTTCATATCTTTACTAATTATTCTTTTTCGAGATGTATTATAACTTAAATTTTTATAGTTTTCAACTTCAAACCCAAAGGTAAATTTATTTTTCTTAAATACAACATCGATTCTACCAAAGTTTTTTCCAAACCCAACAGAATATTCGGTAAAAACACTATATCCAAGGCTCTTACCAATTTTGCTAATTTTATCTATAATCCGTTGGTGTTTTATGGTCGGTTGATTTAGCAATTGCTTATTTAGTGCATTTTCATTTATGGTTGGTTGTATATCTTTCTTGTTAATCTTTAGTTCTTTGGGGTTCCTCCAATTTTCATTAAATAATTCATAAATATGTGTTGGGCAGAGATATATTGGCTTATCAATATTTGTAATAAGGCATCCGAGATTTTCACAAAACTGGCATTTAGAATACTGGAATTGCAAACAAAATCTTTTATTTAAATTTTCAATTTTATTCCAAATATCTATGTTTTCTTTTCTAGTTAATACTAGATAGCCTAGGTCTGGGCAAACTTTATAATCACAAGGGCCTTTGAATTTTATTAAAATATCCATAATATCACTAGGAATCAATCTTAGAAGCAATTATTTCCATAGCGCCCTTATATTCTTGAACTTTCCCAGATAATGTTATTTTTTGATCATCTTTTAGATTATAAGCATTTTCAATATTAGAGTTTCTAAATGCAACAACTTTCATAGATCCAGTAAAATCATTTATTGTGAAGAAAGCATGTCCATCTTTGCTTAATCTGTAGTTAGATACATCTCCTTTTACAGTAACTTTCTCACCTAGAAAATTTGATGCTTCAGCTATAGATATTGCATTAAGTGAGATGTTGGTAAAAATATACATAGCTATTATTCCGATCATCGCTACAGACAATGATATTTTGATTATTGTTTTATTGTCCATGATTTAGAAGAAGAGTAGCTTTAGTATAAAGATTATTTTCACCGGTGGTAGTAATTGTGTTTAAATCCTTTTCGGTACTATTATTTCTATGGGAGAATCTGATGGTGGTAGCGACTACGATTTAGCATCACGAGATAAAGGATATAGATGTAGCCGAGGTTTTAGGGTTCCAATCAGTATTAATGTAAAGAAAGAAACTTATGAAATTCGTGATGATATCAAATGTAGAAAAGTTCCAAAAGATCGCGATGATTTAATTTCATTTGTTGCCATACAAACATTTGAGAGAGACGCATATGGAAAACCGCTAGATATGCAATGGAATGATGACGAAAGGAAATCTTTAATATGTCATAGTCCATGTGTTAAGAAAGGTTTAAAAACAATTGATGCCAGTGGGAGAGATAAAAATTTAAATTATGTATCAAAATGCACCTGCTTAAAAACACCAATGAATTTCGACTAAATTTTATAATGTTAGCCTAACAGAATACATTTCTACATAAATCGGTCCTTTAACAGTCAGTTTAGAACTAATTAGAACCATTTTATCAACAGTCATCTTGCCGATATCAATATTTTCAACTTTATTGAATATCGGTTTTAATTTATCATTATCAGATTTAATACGGCCTAAAGTAAGATGTGGTGTAAAAGGTTTTCCAGACTTAAAATCTGGTAGTTCTTTTCTAAGCAATAGTGCTAAATTAATCATATTTTTCCTACCTTCTTTAATGTCTAAGAAAAATACACTAGCTAAGTCTTTATTAGGAAATGCACCGATTCCAGCTATTCCAATTTCAAATTTATTGATTTTAGAAACATTATTCATGGCCGTTTTAATCAAATCTAACTTGTCTTCTTCAACGTCTCCGATAAACATAAGACAAAAGTGCAGATTTTCACGTTCAACGAGTTTTATATGAAAATCTTTGAATTTTTGCTGCAAATCAACGATTTTATCTTTAAGCTTTTCAGAAATTTCAATAGATATGAACAATCTCATAAAAGTATATCATAGTTTTACTATTAAAAAGTATTTCTTTAAAATTCATTAGTTAGTAATAATAGAAAAATAAATATTCTAGAGAATAGAAACCTTTTAATATGTTAATTTCTAACTAAGTTTACTTACTCTAACGACATACCATTTAGTGACCGCACCAATACCGGTGCAATCAGTGCTGAAAAAACTAGGAAGGTCCTTAATATGAAAAGTAATATCTCTACTAAGGTAATTGAAGATTTTTACGCAAAAGATAAGAACAATATTCTATTCTGGGTTTCTAAAACTGAAAAATATTCAAAAGATAAAGTTTTCGCAGCATGCACTAAGACCGGAGCATCTGAAGATACCTGTAAAAAAGTTTCTTACGAGATAGACCATTATGCAGATAGTCGAATTAAGATGTCTGATATACGTCCGTTAATTTATGCGCTACTTGCTAAATATGATCCAACCGCAGCAAGACGTTTCAAAGCAGGAGAAGTCTATATACAAACCTCATCGCAGACATATGAGAGATTCAATAGAGGTAAGATAGCCGAATCTCTAGTAAAAGAAACAGGTATGGAAATAAAAGATGCAGAAATGATTGCATTTGAAGCAGAGAAGTTTATTAAATCAGCAAATTTAGAGCACATCACATCACCATTGGTTAGAGAAATTGTTAATGTGAAATTGGTCGAACATGGATTTGCAAATGAACGTAGTCTCTATACAAGAATTGGAATGCCGGTTTATGATTTAAGTAAAATAATAGAAAAAGGATCAAAAGAAAATGCAAATTTACAATACAATCCAGAAACGATACATAAAATAATGGCAGATACAATGAGTAAAGAATATACGCTTCTAAAAATACTTCCTAAACAAATAACAGACGCTCATATATTAGGACAGATACATGTTCATGATTTAGATTATTTCTTTTCAAGACCATTTTGTTTTAGTCATGATGTGAGATATTTTATTAAGAATGGCTTCAGGCCTGACGGAACTGGCACGCATACATCAATAGCAGGTCCTGCAAAAAAACCAGAAGTGGCATTTCTTCATGCAGCCAAAGTACTAGCAGCAGCGCAAACTAATTGTGCTGGTGGTCAAGGATTTTCATTTTTTAATACATTCATGGCTCCTATTGTTGCAGGATTAACGGAAAAACAGATGAAACAGATGGCACAATTGTTTATTTATGAAATGACTCAGATGTACGTTGCACGAGGCGGTCAAACAGTTTTTTCATCAATTGATTTAGATATGTCAGTACCGAATTTGTTAAAAGATGTTCCAGTTATAGGTTTACGTGGTTCTGACGCAAAAGGAACCTATGGCGATTATGAAGACGAAACAAAAAAATTATTTAATGCATTTTTAGATGTTTACATGGAAGGAGATTATCAAGGTAAACCGTTCAATTTTCCTAAATTTGAAGTTACAATAGATCCTAAACATATGAATAATGGAAATAGCACAGAATTGTTTAAAGTTTCTGAACTTGCAGCAAAGTTTGGGACGCCATATTACATAATTAGACAACCATATATGCCAGAGTTTTCTTGTTATCAGTCAATACCAGGAAGTGAAAAGATACTGATTCTAAGAGATGGAAAGTTGCAGAACATAGAAATCGGGGAATATGTCGATTCTATAATGAAAACTAGTAACGTGGAAATAAGAAAAGGATTTGACGGAGAAACCGAACTCGCTAGTTGTAATGATATGGCAGTTTCATTCGATACCAATACGCTCGAAATAAAGAAAATGAAAATAGAAAAAGTCATGCGACACCGAACTAAAGAAAAGATACTAAAACTTACTCTTGATGGAAATAGAATGTTCTCAGGAACAATAAAACATAAAATACCAGTCGTTAGAGACGGTAAAATAATAGAAATACGAATGGAAGATGTTAAAGTAGGAGATTATTTAATTGGCGCAAAGAACATACCGCTTGAATTTGATTTTGACAGATTCGTTGAATTTGCTGGAAAGAAGTTAGAGATAGATAGTGATTTTGCAAGACTGTTTGGGTATTTTGCAAGCGAAGGATATATGCACAAAGCAAATAAAAAAACAAGATACAACAAAATAAGTTTTTCTTTTAACATTAACGAGAAGGAATATATTGATGATGTTTCAACTATACTTAAAAATAAGTTTAATATGGTCGCAAAATATGATATTTCTGTAAAGAATAAAACAAATACGGTTTATGTATATAGCAAAGAATTGGTCGAATTGTTTGAAAATATATCAACAGGTTATGATGCACACAGTAAAAGAGTTCCAGAAATTATAATGAATTCTCCATGGTATATTATAAAAGAGTTTATGTTAGGCATGTTTAGAGGAGACGGTCATAATTCAGACAAAATAGATTTACATCTATGTAATAGAAATTTAATAGATGATATTTTCATTCTTGGTTTAAGAATAGGAACCCCATTTGAAAAGTATTATGGTGAGGATTCTTATTCGCTACGATTAACCAGCAATCTTGCGAAAAAGACATTTTTAGATAGTGTGCCATTTTCTGATAACGTACCTACCGTTCTTGGAAAATCATTTGATTTTTACGAAAGAATTCCAACAGAACCATTTAACATAACAAGAGAAGATTTAAAGGTTGGTCATTGGAACAGATGTCAGATAGGAAAAAGAATAACTAGTAAAAGACTTGATATGAGTGACGAGTTTCATTCTCGTTTCTTACAGAGTGATCTGCATACCTTTGAAGTTAAGATCATAGAAGAAACGCATAGCGATTATGTTTATGATCTTGTAAATGTTGAAAACTATCATAATTTCCTTACATCAGACGGAATATTTTCATCAAATTGTTGTGCATTTCTTATGCCATTAGAAACATCATCAGATAAAGATGATATGTTAAATGGAACAGTTCGTGGCGGTTCTTTGCAAGTAGTTACAATAAATTTACCACAGATTGCATACGAATCAGATAAAGAAGAATCAAGACTATTCCAACTGATAGACGAAAGAATGGATGTAGCTAAACAAGTTATGCTTCTAAGAAAAGATTTGATAGAAAAAAATCTAAAAAATGGAATGTTACCTTTCTTAGCACAAAAAGTAAATGAAAAAGGAGACAGATATTATGAACCAAGTAAACAGAGCTTTACTATCGGTATGGTCGGAATAAATGAAATGGTAAAATATTGTACAGGTTCTGAACTTCATGAAAATCAAGCTGCATGGATGTTTGGATTAAAGGTAATGAAACACATGAAAGATAAAGTTGCTAAACTTAGAGAAGAAACTGGTTTAAACTTTGCGTTAGCAAGAACACCAGCAGAATCAACCGCGTATCGTTTTGCAACAATTGATAAAAGAAGATTCCCATCAAAAGCCGTATATCAAGGAGACCCATCAACAAATTCTATTTATTATACAAATTCATTTCACGTGAGGCCTAATGCAGACGTGCCGTTATTCCAAAGAATGAATGTAGAGGGCTCGTTTCATCCTTTAACAGATGGTGGTGCAATGAGTCATGTGTGGTTAGGAGACACAAATCCTGATCCAGAAGCTGTAATGAAATTAACTAAAGATCTCGCGACAAAAACAGCGATTCAGTACATGGCATTTACTAAAGATTTAACAATATGTAATTCCTGTGGATTTACTTTAGGTAATCTAGTAGATTCGTGTCCATCTTGTCAAAGTAAAAATGTGCAAAGCTGGTCGAGAATAACTGGTTATTATCAAAATATTACAGGTTGGAACAAAGGTAAACTTCAAGAATTAAAAGATAGAAGGAGATATGGATTATAATGTCAAGAATTATTTTATATACTTCAACACGATGTCCTAAATGTCCATTAGCTAGAAAAGTTGTAAGAGAAGTTTGTAAAGAAATCGGGTGGGTAGAAGGTAAAGATTTTATTGAAAAATTAGTAGATGGTAAAAGTTTAGCTCCAGGACCAATTGTTCTTGAAGGAGACAGCTTCAATATAGTTCGTTATCCAGAACAGATAACACCAGAGTTAACACCAGCAATAGTAGGATGTGATGATTATTCTTTAGAAGCATTAATGCATCAAGTAGCTTCTACCCCGTCGATAGTTATAGACGGAGTTGTTAGATTTGTAAGTAAAGTTCCAACGAGAGAGGAGTTATTAAAAGCACTTGGACGATAATATGATAGATTTTGCAGGAATTGTTCATAGTTCTACCATAGATTACCCAGGTAAAATGTGTGCAGTAGTTTATCTATCTGGTTGCAACTTCCGTTGTCCATTCTGTTTCACAGAAAACAATTATTTATTGACAGATCGGGGCAAGATGAAGATTAAAGATATAGTTGAAAATAAAATAAATTGTAAAGTATATGATTCACTTGGTGATTTTTCTACAATAAAAAAATATTATAAAAGAGTAGCGAAAGAGATTCTTCAGATAAGAACATTTTATAACACAGAAATTATAGAGTGCACGCCAAACCATAAATTTTTGGTGTATAGTTCTAAATTAGATAAAATTGTTGAAAAAGAAGCCAACAATTTAGATAGAAAATATGATTATTTGACAATTACCATACCGCAAAGACAAATTAATGCCTATAAAATTGATGTTCGACCAGCTATTCTTGACTTATACAAAGAGCTAAATTATAGGCTAAGATTTAATGATAAAGATATAATTAATAAGGTAATAGAATTGCGTAATAAAGGATATAGTTGGAGAAAAATTTATAAAGAAACTGGTTTAAACGATAATATAAGACGAATAATAGAAAAGAAAGACTATTTAGATAGTAAGATTCTGCCGGCCATTAAGGAAAAGAATGGTAAAATTGCTGTGAAAGGAAGCGAGTTTTATTTAAATAAATTTATAAAAATTACGCCAGAATTTATGAGATTAATCGGTTATTATCTTTCAGAAGGACATACTACCAAAGACAAAAATCGGAAAAATTCATATTGCATAGGATTTACCTTTAATCAAAAAGAAAAAAAATACATTAAAGATACTAAAAAAATATTCTCTAATATTTTTAATATAAAATTAAGAGAATCAAAGATAGATGAAAATAATACTGTACAACTATGTTGTGATAGAGGAATCATAGGAATACTATTTAAATATTATTTTGGTTCAAATTGTTGCGATAAGAAACTGCCTATAGATTTTATATATTTAGACAAAAAACTACAGATAGAATTAATAAAAGGGTTATTCAGAGGAGACGGAATCAGTTCGGAAAAATATATAAAAAAGTACCAAAAACAGAGGATTCAAATAAGCTCTGGTAGTTTGTATTATCAAATTAGTTTGATTTTATATCGTCTCGGAATAAAACATTCTCGATTTAGAAATGAAATACTTATAACAGATAAGAAGATATTTGGCATCTTGGGGCAGAATCATCTAATTACCAAAAAAATCATAAATTTTGATGAATGTTATGGTTTTTTAGATAAAGATAGGGTTTATTTGAAAATTCGCGATATAAAAAAAGAAAAAAAGAACACAAATATATATAATCTTGAGATGAATAACAAGAGTCATACATACAATGTATCTTTAATTAATGTATCGAATTGTCATAATAAAGATCTTGTAACAGGAGATGTTAGTAAAAAAGTTAATGTTGAAGAAATAGTTCAGCCACTAGCTAATAATTTTTTAATTGAAGCAGTATGCTTAACAGGCGGCGAACCACTAATACAAGAAGATATAATTAAACTTATAGCAGCTTTACGCAAGAATACACCACTAGCGATAAAATTAGATACAAATGGTTCATTTCCAGAAAAATTGGAGAAGATTCTACCAGCGTTAAGTTTCATATCATTAGATATCAAAGCCCCTTTTGAGAAGTATGATAAGGCAATCGGTGTAAATAGTTCCTATATTATAACCAATTTATCAAAAACTTTAGAAATTATAAGAAAGTGCAAGTTTCCAAAAGAGGCTAGAACAACAATAGTTCCTGGTCTTAATGATTCTGAAGAAGATATAGCGAATATTGCTAAGATTGTTAATGAATATAAGTTCGATTTGTATACATTACAACAATTTAAGCCAAAAAATACATTAGATCCTAATTATATGAATATACCTAGTCCTTCTTTAGAACAGATGCGTATTCTTGGTAAGCTTGCTAAAAGTCTATTGCCACAGACAAAGGTCAGAATTGTAACACTTGAGAAAGGGTTTGAGTCTATTATATAGATTATTCTTTGGGTTATCTGTGATATTCACGTGAGACTATCATAAGACTATATTCTCGAAAAATGTTCACGCGTGACCTTCACGAAACCTTCACATGTTCACGTGGCATGTTCACGTGAAGGTCTCCCAATTAACCACCCGGACCAGTGGTAATTTCAACAATTGATAAAATGTTCACGTGAACTAATTAGTATTCACGTGAACTTCACGTGAATATATTTGACCAATTAAACAAATCTATTAATTTACATGTCAGAATTCTCACATTTCACAAAATTGGTAATATTTACGAATTTCTTAAAAATTTTACTATTTTTTAATAAATTTTCATAAAATTAAAAAATGTTCACATTACATGTTCACGAAATGTTCACGTGTTCATATAATAACTTCACGTGAAACATAGAAACTTTAAATATATAATGCTTCCATATTATATTGATTGAAAATGAACGAAAAATTCAAAAAATGGAACTGGAATTCTAATCCTTTCGTATTAAAAATAGATCCAAAACTTTTTACAGGATATGAAGAGCAATTAAAAGCAGCTCTAGATCATATTGATAATGGTCATAAAATAGCATTATTGACTGGTGCTACTGGTTCTGGTAAAACATCTATGTTAAAATGGATTGAATTTAATACACGTGAACATGTTCTGTACGTGAGTAAGCCACCAGTTTCTCCAGAAGTATTTGTAGATATATTCACAGATCTTTTTCATCCAACTTTAATTGAAAAGATTTTTAGAATAAAACCAAACCTTCATAATTTACCACAATACGTGAACAAGAAAGTAAAAACTGGAAAACTTATATTTCTTTTAGACGAAGCACATGAAACAGATAAAAATGTTTTAGAATGGTTAAGAGTTCTAATAGATCAAATTGAAAGCGTTAGTGTTATAATGGCCGGATTACCAAATTTAGAACAAAATGTGAGAGATAAATTAGAAACACTGGACCAGAGAATAACGACTCGTATATCTTTACAGGCTTTAGATAAAAGTAGTACTAAAGATTTGATAAAGAAAAGAATTGAGGCAGTTGGTGGTTCAGGAATAATACCATTTACAGAACAGGCAGTTGATAGAATTTTTGAAAATACTGGAGGATTCCCAAGAGAAGTTTTGAAAAAATGTAATAGATTAATAAATACTGTTGAAAAAGATGAAATAGATTTTTCTGATGTACAAGAACATAGGGAAGTTGAGGTTTCAAATGTGAGAGTTGATGGGCCAATTGTAACATTTTCACCAAAACCACCATCAAAAGAGCAATTAACTAATTTACCATACAAACAAAAGAAAATAATTGAATTGCTTGGAAGATCAGACTGGTTAACACCGGGTTCTATTGTTGAACAATTGGAATTCAAATCTTACAAATCAGATAGCCATGCCGCACGTTCAATAAATAATATTTTACATAGATTGATGTTAGACGGTTTTGTACAACGTGAAGCACGTGGAAAAGCATTCATGTACGCACTAACATCTAAAATTAAAACAATTATGGTTGAGAATTAGAATTATACTTTAGACAATTATTTCTTTTAATTTCATATATGGGTTTATCTGAGGGTTCGCAACTTTATTTATAAAACACTTACATTTAGAACCAATACTTGAATCTGGTATAAGTTCCATATCTATTTTTATAATATTATCATCTAATTCATCTGGAATCCATGCAACTAATTTAGTTTGGTCAACTAGCCCTTCTTTATCTAGATATCTACACTCATTTTTACATATTTCTACTGCCTTCCAATATTTTGCCCAATAGTGTTTTTTTTCAGGAGTCTCTTTAATATTATGCATAGTATATTTTCGAAATTCTACATCATTCATGTTAATATGTTTCGGGTCTAGTAGGCATATTGAATCACCAGCAAAATTTATACGATTGTATATACATTTATCGCCCATATACGTATTCACTACTTTAAAGTATTTAATAATAACTATATTCGGCAATATGCGTATAGAACACAGAAATGCTTTAATAACAAGAATAAGAATTTAATGTTATGCCAAAAGTTATATTAATAGTTGGAATGCCAGGATCAGGCAAATCAGTTGTTGCTGATATAATACAGAAAAATTTCAAAGCTAAAATAATTCAATCTGGAGATATAATTAGAAAACAAATTGAACGAAAAGGTTTAAAATTTTCACCATCGGCAGATGCGGCAGTAGCACATTGGTTTCATTCATATGGACGAGAAACACTCATAGTTCAACAAGTATATGAACAAATTAAGAGAAGTCGGATGGATTTGATTATAGTTGAAGGATTTAGAAATGTTAATGAGTTAGAAGTTTTAGAAGACTTATTAAATCATAAAATATCTGTTATAGCAATAAAAGCAAATGCAAGAAAAAGATATCTACGCGAACTAAAAAGAAAACGATTTTCTAGAGGAGAAACAATGGAATATATTAAAAATAGAGACATTTCTGAAAAACATCATGGTATTGCTCGTATTATTTCTAAAGCAAAACATAAAATTAATAACGATGGAACAGAAAAGCAATTGGAAAAAAGAACAATATCCCTTGTTAAAAGATTGTTAAAGAAGTAGCATAAGTTTAAATATTAATATATGTCAAATAATTAATAGTAACATCACATACTGAGGTGTAATTATGGCAGAAACTAAAGTTAGAATAAAAGATTTGATTGGTAAGTTAATTGTGTCCGAAGAAGGAAGAAAGTTCGGAATTGTAGGAGACGTTATCTTTATTACAGAATCTGGAGAATTAATGAATATTGTTCTTTCAGAACCAACTAAACAAGCAATGGACCTACAACTATCAGAAGATGATAAAGGAAGACTTTTGGTACCATTTTCAGCAGTCAGATCAGTGAAAGACTTTGTTATAATTTCAGAAAAAGACATTGTTTAATTTTTTTTGATTTAATAAAATAGCTTTAGCTATATCTTTAAATAGATTTAATACGTTAGTTCTTCTCTATGAATTTTATAAAATTGTTAAATTTGGGAAAACCAGAAAAGAAAGAAATACGAGATACATATAGTTTAGATTTTAGTGGTCCCTGTGGAAAAAGAACTGATCGTTGTAATCGATACATGGAATATATGATGAGACCTAATCCTAAATATAGATCTGCGTGTGAATCCTGCGAAGAAAATTCAACACTAGATTAAACACTAAATCAATGTTAGTATTCTAATTTATGTCAATTTTATTTCTTCTTTTCAGGTGGATCGCTTAAACCATCGCCTGTTATTAGGAACACCGCTTCTCCTTCTGGTAAGTTTGGTGAATCTATTAATTTCGCAATTCTTATCCCACCTTTCGAACGTCTCACATAAATTCTATACGTTGAGAAATGGCCCATTATATGACCACCGATAGGTGCAGTTGGGTCTCCAAACATTACATCAGGTCTTGACATAACTTGATTAGTCATGTAAATTACTACATTATATACATCTGCTAAACGTTGTAAAGTGTGTAAGTGTCTGTTTAATTTCTGTTGTCGTTCTGCAAGTGTACCACGTCCTACGAAATCTGTTCTAAATTGTGCTGTAACAGAATCAACTATTACTAGTTTAACATTGTGATTGCGTATCAAATCTCCAGCCTTTTCAGCTAAAATAAATTGGTGGTCACTATTGTATGCACGTCCAACAACTACATTTGATAATGCTACTTCTGGATCTAATCCAGCAGCTTTAGCCATTTGTACTATTCGCTCTGGACGAAATGTAGCTTCAGTGTCAATAAATAATGCTCTACCGCCTAATCCACCTTTTTCAGGAGGTAGTTGTACATTTACCGCAAGCTGGTGTGCGATTTGTGTTTTACTAGAACCAAATCCTCCATGAAATTCAGTTGTTGCACCAGTTTCAACACCACCACCCAAAAGTGCATCTAAATTTTTTGAGCCTGTAGTTATTCTCAATACTTTTTTTCTACGTTCCATTACTTTATCTGCTGTTTCATATCCGATGTCTAATTCTTCTCTTGCCGCATTAATTATTTTAACTGCTGTTGCGTCACCTATTTCTGCAGCATTACTAAGTTCTTTTGGTGAAGCTGCTGCGATTGACATCATATCAAAAAAACCAGCTTCCTTTATTTTTTCAGCTATTTTTTCTCCTACTCCAGGCAAATCCGATATAGCCATTTTAGATTTTATACCAGGAATTATAGGCCCTTCAAATATTTTTTCCGTTGTAATAGGTTCAACTACTATTTCTTCTTCTAATGTTTTTTCAATTTCTTTTTTCTTTACCATTTTTTACACCTCGTTTTATGTGATTTTAATCGAAACTAAACTGTAACTTTTTAAAAGTCAATAACAATTATTTTAATTTATTCATTATCTCATTTGCTTCAGTCTTTATGTCGATGTTTTTTACATCAGACACAACAAACTCTGGTTTGTTGAATAGTTTATTTTTTCTTAGAGTACCTGTAAAGACAAACTCTTTCCCAAGCACATCAATATCAGCTAGGATACTACCTCTGCTACCCAATGCTTTGTCTAAGGGCATCCCCATAACCTTTAAAGCATTATCTCTAAACAAAACAGTCCTTACATTTCCCGTGCTATCATCAATAACACAGTTTAAAATAACCAAATATTCTGGAGTAACATTACCATGAGTTTTGCAAATAAATGCGCCAACCTCTTTATTTAATTTGCATTTACAATTAGGACACACTTCATAGAAAACAGCCGTTTCAAACAACTGTACGATTGCTGCTCTAATTTCATACATTTTACCTTCTTTTAGATCAGAAATACATATTCTTTTTGTTTCAGTTCTAAGGGTTTCAATTTCCATAGGTATGTCAGATTTTTCAAGAATTCTTATCCCACCTTTTCTACTTAATCTAATTTCAGGGATACCGTTATTATCACGAGTATATGCACCAAATATTTCTACAGCTTGACCAACCTTTAAAGTGTCTAATATTTTGATCTGTATGTCCCATAATGACATTCGTATTCTTCCTGTTTGATCTGATAAAATTAAATTAGCAACTTGTGACATTCTACCTTTATGTTCAAACTCTTTCACTGGAATTATTCTAAATACTCTTGCATTAAGATTAAGATTTTTTATACCAGAGATAACATTTTTGATTTCTAAACGTCTTTTCGTATCTGCAAATAAATCAATATCAAGTTCTTTAGCAACGATATATGTCGCACCATCTTTAGAAACCAAGTTTGATAATTCTTGTTGTTTATTAAGAATTGTCCTTTGGACATTATCATATGACATTCCAGTCTTTTCAATTATTTTCTGTATTATTATATCTGAATCCATTTTTTCCACCAGTACAGGTCGCAACCATGTACTAAATAATGATACATACAAGTTTATATTATTAATTACTCCAGCCTAGGAGAAGAAACTATAGTAATTTTCTTTTAGCTGCTAATACGTCAGAGGCAGAAACAGTCTTTCTTTTATTCCTTTTCGCATTAGCAACAGATTCAGCAGCTATATCAGCGATTATTTGTTCAACATATATTGTAAATTCCTTTACAGCTCCATTTGACACTCTCATGTTTGTGCGTTTTAGTATTTTCTTTATTGGTGCTAGTGGTAAATCCATAAGAAAGATTCGTTGGTCTATATATAAATAATAAACACATAATAATTATACTAGACACACCATAGATGTGAGAGTTTAAACCATAGATAATAAAATATATGAAACTATATATATCATATATAATATATTAAATTAAATATATATCATAAAAGATATATAATATACTATAATATAAGAGATATGTTTTATATAACATATAATATATTATATATATTACATCACATAGATTAGACTTAAATAACAAAAATCCCAATTATTTTTATAAAGATGTGAGAGTTATGATGAAAATTAAAAAAGAAAACGAATTTGAAATGCTTTTTTTCCATTCTAAGCCAGTTAAAATGTTAGTATCATTAAAATCAGATGATGTAATTAATGCAACTCATGTTTCTAAAGAAGTTAATTGTACATATTCTCATACAGTGAAAGTATTGGAGATGTTCAAAGACTATGGATTAGTGAAATTTGATAAAAAAGGTAGGATAAAAGTAGTAAAACTTACTGATGTTGGTATGGATATAGCACATGAGTTCGAAGGTCTTGCTAGAAAGTTCTCTAAGATTAAAGTTCCAGAGTTAGCTGCTTTAGATAAACTAAAGAAATAATAAATTTTTTATTCTTGAAAAATAATATAAATATAGTATGGACAGTTAATGTTTATCTTTAATATTTAAAATTGTTAGTGGTGTGCCATCAGGATCAAAAGTACAGATATGTATGCGGTATACATATCTTTAAATAACATTTTTAGTAAAAATATAGTTAAAGACACTTAACGACAATCTAGTGATTTGGTGATAAAATGCAAGAATTGATACTTTGGTTATATGGTAAGTCTGATCGTAATAAACATATACGAGAAATGGCACTAAATGCAATAGCATTGCTTAAGAAAAACGAATCAATGGACTACCAGGAACTATGTAAAGCGCTTAATATTGGATTTACAGAATATCAGAAGCCTAAAAGAACGTTTTACTTCGTCGTTAACCCACTTAAGAATGTACAATTGATACAGGAAAAAAGATTATACGAAGACGGAAAGAAAAATAAGTATAAAACACATTACTTCCTTACACCAGATCGGTTCATGGGTTTTATGACGAAAGTAATACAAGACTTTCATTCAGGAGTTAAAGGAAATTAAATTTTAATGCCTAGAAAATAGTAAAAACCAATATGTTATAATTGTAGTGTTATTGTATATATGTTATGATAGTAGTGACATGATATATATGATGTAATAATTATACCAAATAAGATATTATAAAATACATATTTTTTTAAATATATGTAGTAAAATATATTCCATAGAATATAAGATTTCTCGGGTCTAGGCGCGGGCCGCACCGGCCAAATGTGAGAGTTCGTGAGAAAAATTCGAGAACGTGAACAAAACGTGAATATTTTTATAAGTATATACATTTTCTAAGAATTTGTGATTTATTTATATTCTTCAACAATTTTTTTAATATCAATATTTCTTTTAATCGTATGCCAAGGACCTTTGTTAACTAAATTATCTTCAAATGTAGATCTGTTTGTTTGATAGAATATTCCAATAGGTATTTTTGCTTTCTCATCTTTAGTATAATTCCATTCATATGCTTTTGTTATAGCATCGTTGAATGCTAATGGTTTATCCAATTTGTAAGTTTTTCCATTTAGATATTGAATATTATTGTGGAATATTAAACATGGTTGGAATACTTCTACGAATGAAAATCCTTTATGTTCTATTGCCTTTTCAAAAACTTCAGTCATGTAATCTAAATCTAAAGTTGATACACGTGCTACGAAAGTTGCACCACATACGATTGCAAATGCAATAGGATTTAGAGGTACATCTTTTACACCGAAAGGTGATGTTTTCGTTATATCATCTATAGTAGATGTTGGTGTTGTTTGCCCCGTTGTTAATGCGAATATTTGATTATCATGAACAATCATTGTCATATTTACATTTTTTCTAGCAGTATGAACTAAGTGGCCAATTCCTTCAGCATATGTATCGCCATCTCCAGCAAATCCAACTACAGTCAAATCAGGATTACCGATTTTAATTCCCATAGCAGTTGGCATTACTCTTCCATGTAAACCGTAAAAACCTGAAACATTAATATAATCAAATATTTTTGAGGCGCATCCAATTCCAGTAACAATTGTAATGTTTTCTTTTTTAATTGTTTTTTTGTTTACAAGATTTGTAAATGCTTTTTTTGTAGAATTAAGTATAGCATAATTTAGACACCCTGGGCACCAAGTTACTATTTCTTTTGTATCAAATTCGTTCATTTCCATTTTGAAACACCTTTAATTATATCGTTTTTAGTAAACGGTCGACCATCATATCTTAATAATTTATTTTTTATTTCAAATCCGGTTTGCTCTTTGATTAAATTACCAAGTTGTCCAGTTTGATTATTTTCAACAAGAACTACGGTTTTCGATTTTTTTATTTCATCTGAAATAGCTTTAATTGGGAATGGCCATAAATAATTTACTTGCAAGAATCTGTAATTTTTTAAATCTTTTATTGTATCAATTATAGCGCCTTTTGTTGATCCCCATCCAATTATTAAATTTTCTCCAGCTCCATAAATAGACGCAGGATTTAATTTTTCTATTTCTTTTGCAACAGTTGCCATTTTCAACACTCTCTTTTCTTTCATTTTTTTAGTTGTTTCAGCATCTTCAATTGTATTTCCATATTCATCGTGTTCATAACTATTTACTTTTACAACTACATCAAATCCTGGTACTGCTCTCGCTGAAACACCATTTGAAGCATATTCATAATTTTTATAATCTTTCCTAGGAGAGATTATGAATTTTTTATTATCTATTATTTTAGAAAAATTATTAACAGTATAGTTGTTTTCTCCAATATGTTTGTCCCCGAGAAGTATTACTAACATTCTGTATTTCTCAGCAAGATATAATGCTTCAGCGGTTCTGTAAAAACATTCATCAGCATCTCCAGGAGCTAAAATTATTCTAGGGAATTCTCCATGCCCACAACTTAAAGCCATTTTCAAATCTCCTTGTTCTGTATAAGTAGGAACCCCAGTAGAAGGCCCTGTTCTTTGAGACAGATATACTACAAGTGGGATTTCTACAATTCCCTGCAAACTTAATGCTTCTGTCATTAAATCAAATCCACCACCAGATGTTCCAATCATTGTTTTTGCTCCGGCGAATGAACAACCTAATGCTGAATTAGCTACACCAATTTCATCTTCTATCTGCACACTTAATACATTATGTTTTTTCTGGAGTCTTGCTATTTCATGAAGAACACCAGTTGCTGGTGTCATAGGATATGCGATGTAAACATCAAGACCGGCGGCTATTGCGCCAAGCGATATGGCCTCATTGCCAGTTAAGAAATAGTTTGGTTCTTTTTTTATGCATTCCATTTTGAATTTAGTATCAACCATACCGTATCCTAATTTTATAATTTCTATAATTTTATCGCTATCTTTGAAAGTAGTTTCAATAACCATTATGGCTTCATCAATATCTAAATCTAATAATTTTAATAGTGCGCCAATTAGTGCGTCGTTACTAAGAACAGTTTTAGCTTCAATAGAATCTGTCAACTTTTTAAGATTCATTTTAATTAATTTGGAAGACTTCAATGTTGAATCTCCAAGAATTATACCATTAGATTTTAGATTTTTTTCATGTAAATCAATAGTAATTTGGTCAAACGCAATTATGATATCGTATTCTTCATCATGTGAAAATACTGGTTCTGTTGATATTTTTAGAATATTGAAATTATGGCCACCACGTATCAATGAAGGGTAGTCTCTATAATTAAAAACATAATAGCCCATTTTAGAAAAGATTTTACCAAGTAATGTAGATGTCATAGTGGCACCTAAACCAGCTTTACCTCCAACTAAGATTATTTTCTCCATAACTTTACTCTTTTTTCTTTTTTTGAGCAAACGGTAGACCTATTGGTGGAGCTAATTGTATGTCTTCTGCTAACACTATTGCTTTAGAAACACATCTTCTGAAAATAGTATTTATGATATCTATGTGAGTATCTTCAGGTATAATTTTTTCCTTTGTCCACATTTTCATTATTTCTTTATAGTCTGATCCGACATAGACAACTTCTCCTTTCATATCAATTCTAGCCACTTCTTTTCCATCTGAATTGTATATAGATGAGAATTCGAAATCTATCAGAAGTCCATGTTCTCCTATTCCTGGAAGATTTTCCTCTCTAACATTAGTAGTGTCGGCTTTATTGTTTACTTTTACATTGATTATATCTTTATCGATCTTAGTTGCTTTAACTGCTTTCAAGTTTATTCCAATTACAGGCATTATAATCACTTATCATTAGTAATCCTAACATTTATATTTGTAAGTGTTGCATATACATTAGAGGTTTTATGATGGTTAAGTGCAAAAACTGTAAACTTTTGAAAAATATTGCTGGAAAGAAAGGACAATGCTATGGATTTAAAGTTCCTGATGTCCGTGTAGATATTGAATGTAAGTTCTTTGAAGATAGATTAAGAAAATTAGAATGATTATTATGGCTAAAGTTGTATTACCATTACCAGACGGATTTGATGAAATAGAAGCATTTACTATTATTGATGTTTTAAGACGTGCAGGAATTGAAGTTTTTATTGCAGGAGCACCTTCTAAATTTGTTACAAGCATGCATGGTGTAAAAACACAAGCAGATGGTATGTTTGATGAAATAGATCTGAACAGATATGATGCACTTATTCTTCCTGGAGGAGCAGGATATATGAATCTTGTTAATAGTTCAATAATGATTAATGCTATTAGTGATTTTTCAAAAAAAGGAAAGATACTTGGTGCAATATGCGGAGCACCTATGGCATTTGTTAAAGCAGGGATATTGCAAGGTAAGCGTGCAACAATAGCTCCTGGTTTAGAAAAGAATCTGGATATGCCACGAGGCGAGAAAGTTGTAGTAGATGGGAACATTATAACATCTCAGGGTCCAGGTACAGCGATGGAATTCTCTTTGAAGATAGTAGAACTTCTTTTAGGTAAACCTAAAGCATTACAAATGAAACAGCACCTATTAGCTTAGACATCAGATTCAAATTCTCTATAAGGTTTAAGTATTTCTTTTAAATGATTATATATATTTTCATTCGGGTCATGTATTGATAATTTGCATTTTGGCGATTGGCCGCCTTTTACACCTTCCATGTTCATTAAAGCACAACCATCTTTCCACGGAATCATTTCAAGTATTTCTATCTCTCCAGTTTTTTTATCCTTATAGATTACTCGACATTGGCACGCATGAGTAACATAACTTTGTTTTTTCTGATTTACAGTTGTTTCTCGTGTTCTCTCATCTGTAATTTTTTCCCATTTTACATTTACGGGATCTTTGAATAAATCTGTTTGATATGCACAATCTACAATCATATTTTTTATTGCCATGATAACTATAGAATAGAAAGGAATTTAAATGGATTAATGATTTTATGAAAAGATTAAAAAGCTTGAATTATATATCTCTTTTAGTTAAAACATAACTAATAGCCCCGTAGTATAGCGGCCAAGTATGACTGCCTCTGGAGTGGTAGACCGAGGTTCGAATCCTCGCGGGGCTACCAATTATTCAAGAATCATATCTTTAAGATTAAATATTGGGCCATCTGTGCACACGCGTTTGTAAACTTTTTTATTACCTTCTTTTACCGATAAACCACAACCATGGCAGCATCCTGTTCCATAGCATGCTCCACGTTTTTCTACCGATACTTCTGTTGGAGTTTTTATATTTAGTTTTTTCAATGCTTGATACATTTTTTTTGGTCCACATGCAAAAATCATATTAAAATCATCATAAGTAGATTCTGCGAAAGCATCAATTATATTACCATGATATCCTTTGGATCCATCAGTAGTTGCTAAATTAAAATAATCGCTTATTTTTTCTAATTTCCTTTCACATATTATTTCTTTTTTATTTGCAAAACCAGCAAATATGTGAATATCTTTATTTAGTTTATGATATTCTTCAGCTAGAAACGATAAAGGCGATACTCCTACCCCGCCGCCAATAAGTGCAATTTTATTAATGTTATTATCAATTGTAAATAAATTTCCACCAGATGGTCCGACAATTTCAATATTATCTCCAGTTTTCATATGTGATAATAGTTGAGTACCAGTTGGATTAGTAGATCCTGCAGCTTTTATTTTGTATATAATTGATATAGCATTTTTTCTATTTGTTGAATGAACACTCATTGGTCTTGCCAACATTGGTCTTGGCTGATTGTCTGGTCTTACCCAAATATAATTCCCCGGATCGACGATTTTTGATAAACATTCAGAAGCAGTTTCATCTAGATTAGATATTTTACGGTTAGTTTCTACTTTCATTTGGTATATTTTTTCTCCAATTTTATAATTCGATAAAATATTACAAACTTCTCGCCCAGTTTTCCATTTTCTTCCAGTCATATAATTATTAATATACCATAAACAATAAATAGTCATATGAAGCAATCAATAAAAGTTATAATTGGAGTATTAATAGTTGCAGTTGTCTTATTATTTTTAGCAAATACGTTTACTTCAACTTCGCCAGAGGTTCCAATTATGAAAAAAGTTTTATTAGAAACAACAAAAGGAAATATTGTAATTGAATTAAGAAATGATATGCTGATTACTGCAGGCAATTTTGAGAAGTTGGTAAGTGAAGGATTTTATAACGGAGTTATCTTCCATAGAGTAATACCTAATTTCATGATTCAGGGTGGTGATCCGACAGGAACGGGAATGGGCGGGCCAGGCTATTCTATTCAAGACGAATTCACTTCAACCAACTGGAATAATCGTGGAACAATCTCTATGGCAAATGCGGGACCAAACACGGGCGGTAGTCAATTTTTCATTAATGTAGCCAATAATAATTTCTTAGATACTAAACATCCAGTATTTGGAACAGTTGTTGAAGGAATGGATGTAGTGGACGTAATTGTTAATACACCAGCCGATGAAAACGATAGACCAATTGAAGAAGTAAAGATAATTAAAGCAACATTGCAGTAATTTTCCATTTAAATCCTTTTCTAATCTTATTCTCTTCATGAACGAATGGGAAGAACATCTAAATCGAGCACAACCATCTAAAAATAGAAATCTTAGAATACGTAGAAGAAAAATTGCCCCAAAATATAATCTTGGTAAATATGACTGGAGATTGACATCTAAAGATTTTGAAAAGGGCGAAAAAATTCTTGAAGGGGAGCTACTTATAAATTTAGTGCCAGAATTAAATAGAGAAAATACATTTGATGCGCTTGTTTTCTGCCAACTTGCACAGAGGCAGAGATATGATTTACAGGTAGAACTTTATAGAAATATGAAACTTGCAGGACTACTCGCACCAGAAAAAATAATGGCTGAAGAAGACCAATTGCTTAAACTCTTTAGAAGAGACGCAAGTCTTTATCGACAAAAATATATTAATGTTCGTTCTTCGGCAGAATTTTGGCTGAACACGGATTATCCAGAAAAACTTGTTGAAGATGCAACATCAGAACATGATAATGGAGAAGATCTTAGAGACGAGCTGGTAGAGAAAGTTCGTGGTGTTGGATACAAGACAGCAAGTTTATTTATGTTAAAACTTGGCTATGAAGATTTTGCAACTTTTGATGTCTGGATTACAAGATGGATGAATTACAAAGGATTAGATAAAAAATTAGGAATAGATTTTATATCAGAAAAAGGGCAGGTTCCAGATTACTTATATAAGAAAGCTGAAAAGTTGATGATGGAAGTAGCTGATGAAGAGTACCCAGAATATAATCTTACTGCCGCGAAGTTCACTGCAGTTTTATGGGGGAAACATGCAAAGTGGTCTCAGACGGCAAAAGAATCTTACATAAGAACAGTAGCAAATCATACAGAATGTAATCTTGAAGGATTTACATGAATATTTATATTTATTCTGCGTATAATTTAGTATGATAAACATTGATAGTTTCTATTTTGGTAATATGATAATTAAAGGACGAAAGTTTACTAATGATCTTTCTGTAAGTTGGGACGGTGAAGTTATTCCAAGAAAAAGCGAACATCTTTTTACAGAAAATGATTTTGTAGATATTATTATGAAAAATCCAGAGATTGTTGTTATCGGTACAGGTACAGCTGGTTTAATGAAAATAGCCCCAGGCGTTCAGGTTAAAGCTGGTATAGAAGGTATTCAATTGGTAGTTAAGCCGACAGCTCAAGCTATCGAAGAGTTTAATAAATATGCTAAAAGAAACAAAGTAATCGGTGTATTTCATTTAACTTGTTAATTGAAAAGAAATTCTATTCTGTTTAATATTCTGGGTATATAGGTTTACTATTTCTTTTATGCGTTGTGTCAATTGGTTTAGCATATACCGTACCAGTTTCTTTAGGTTTATATTTATGTGCATTTCGTAAATTTTCTTCTCTTTTTGCTTTTTCTTCAGGACTTGGCATAAGAATTTATGGAATCGCAAGAATAAATACTTTACTCTTCATGGTGAGTTCATCATTTTAGAACCAGTGCATCATTATTATATACCAAAAACATTAAATATCTATTTATGTGGGTAACCAAAGCTTCTGGTAAAATGGAGAAATATAATCCAACCAAAATCAAAAGAACATGTATAAGAGCTGGCGCGAGTCGAGAAGACGCAGATCAGATAGTTAAACAAGTTTCTGCCAGAGTTAAAAACGGAACGAGCACACAAGAAATTCTTTATATGACATTAGCGCTATTAAAGAAAAAAGTTCCTTCAGTCGGATTGAAATATGATCTGAAAGGAGCCATAATGCGTATTGGTCCAGCTGGATTTGTTTTTGAAGAAATGATAGCTCAGATATTGCAAGAACATGGTTACACCGCAAAAGTTCATTCTATGATAAAAGGCGGTTCGGGGGTTATACATGAAATAGATGTTATAGCTGGTAAATCAGTGTCAAGTCAATCAGGAATTGAATCCAATATAAAATATTATTCAATCGAATGCAAGTATCATAATTCTCCAGGAATATATACTGGGCTGAAAGATGTTCTTTATACCTATGCAAGATTTTTAGATCTGCAAGACGGATTTAAGAAAGGTTATGGCCCAAGATTCGATCAGCCATGGTTGATTACAAATACAAAATTCTCTCCAGACGTAAAACAATACGCAGTAGCAAAAGGAATGAGACTATTAAGTTGGGATTATCCAAGAGGCGAATCATTACCAGAATTAATAGAAGCAAAGAAGCTATATCCAATAACTATGCTAAAGAATTTAGATTCTAATACACAAGGCAATTTAGCTAAGGCAAATATAATATTTTGTAAGACTTTAATAGAAACAAAAGTAGAAAAGCTAAATCAAAAGACTGGCATATCTATTCGTAAGTTAAACGAATTTATTGAGGAAGCAAGAAGAATTATTCAGTAAGTTTCTTTATTTCTTCTTTAGCTTTTATATTCTCCTGAATCTGTTCATTATCTAATTTTAATAACATTGTTTCAAATTCAGCCATGTGTGTTTTTTCTTCCTTAGCAATATCTAACAATACTTTTTTTAAGTTAGAATCTGTTGCCATTGCTGCCAGTTGTTCATAAAAACTTACAGCATCAAGTTCAGCAATCATTCCTACTCTTGCTATTTCTTTGTCGATATTCTTAGAATCTACTTTTTTCAAATCTACTGGTAAGCTACTTAACATTTTATATCACCAATAGATATTTAGAATTAAGTTATATTTAACTATATTTTAACTATATTCTTGGCAAGATCAAACAGAGATGGAATAAGATAGACCTGAATTCTACATTAACGTGGTTGGGAGAAATTGGGGGAATTTAAAAATTGATATTTGTCTTTATTAAATTATTCTTTTTCATCTAAAATTATTTTAGGAAAACGATCTGCAAATTCTTTTTGAGCATTGTACATTTTGTCAACATCATTCAACTTAAATATAGCCTTATATGATCTTAGAACTACATCATAATTATCATTAATACTTAACTTTTGAATAGTCTCAAATATATCAGATGCATGATATTTTTCATTCATCCTTTTTTCTGATAACTTATCTCCATTACGCCAGTATTCACAATCAAGTCTAAGCTCGTGTTTTGCAGAAATTTCTTCTGCTGATATAAGTTCATGTTCAATCTGAGAAAGTTTTTTTACAATCTCAAACAGAGGCATATCAGCGAATTTATTTGTGCAATAATTTATAATGCAAGCAGAAAGAACTGGGACATCAAACTCGCCTATAGGAATTACATCAATTTTAAACGTAACTTGCCCATCATGATAATCTAAATGCCCCCCTCCCCCCCATGCCTTTTCATCAGTAACGCCTTTAGTTGTGTCTGTTTTTATATCTTCATATTTTATTAATGCTTTTGCAACCTCTTCTTCAGTTGGGATATCATTACTCATGTTTTAGATTATGTTCAGAAAGCTTAAATATTGATAGTGACCAGCAAACATTTAATACTTCAAGTTCTAATAAAGTTCTATGGATTTAGTTATTGTCGGTGCAGGGCCAGCTGGATTGACTGCTGGAATATATGCAAAGTTATTTGGGTTAGATGCAGTTATATTGAATAATCAAGAACAACCGTCACAAGTTAATTGGGCATATGAAATTAATAATTATCCTGGTCATGTGAATATTTCTGGGTCAGAACTTTTAGTAAAAATGAAAGAACATGCGAAGAAATTAGGTGTTAAGATTCTTAATGAGAAAGTTATTGAAATTAAAAATAATCAAGTAACTACAGAGGAGAATGTGTACCAAACTAAGGCTATATTAATAGCCAGTGGATCAGAACATAGAAAAGCTGAGATACCTGGCGAAGATATTTTCTTAGGTCGTGGTGTTTCCTACTGTGCTGTATGCGATGGTCCAATATTCAGTGGAAAAGATGTTATAGTTTACGGTGGCGGTGACTCTGCGTTCAGATATGCATCGTTTCTAGTTCAAATCGGTGCTAAAGTTACACTAATTCACAGACGAAATGAATTTCGTGCATCACAATATAATGTCGACCAAACTAAGAAGGAAGGAGTTAAATTCATTTTAGGAAGAACTATAAAGAAAATAGACGGCGATAAGATGGTTAGTAAAGTAATACTTGATGATGATACTGAAGTAAATTGTTCTGGTGTGTTTATTGCAATTGGTGAAGTTCCAAGTGTTGAACCTGTTAAGAAACTTGGCGTTAAAACTGATGAGAATAATTATATTATTGTTGACGAGGATCAAGCTACTAACGTTCCAGGTATCTATGCAGCAGGAGATGTGACAAATAATAAATTAAAACAAGTGGTTACAGCATGTGCATCAGGCGCTAATGCAGTAAATGGAATTAGTAAATATCTGAAGGGAGAAAAATGATTGACGTAAAAGTTTTGAAGAATGGCGAAAGTTCGGTGATTGAATGAAGAAATTAAAACTTTTCGGTGCTTTGTTGGAGCATATAGGATTTTATTCGATTCTTATATTCATAATTTTGTTTTTAGTTTATAGACAAGACTATCTGATATATTTAGCAATGATTTCATGGGCATTTTCAATTGCTGGGCACATAATAGAACATAAAGTTGATGGAAGACCAATGAAGAAAATAATATTTGGTGCTTAAATGAAACGTGACGATAAAAAACAATGGATAGCAATTTTCATACTTTTAATGTTTGGTGGAAGCACTATCGCTATAGCAATATCTTCTGTTATGCCTTCCAATGCAGAAGATAAATTAATATTTGATGAACCGCTAAGTCCGTTGGATGAAGCAACATTCTTTAAACAGAATATGGTTGTAGTTAGAGTTTATTATGATGAGCCAAGTGAAACAATAAATACACTTGCATCGTTAATCAATACCCTGAATTCGAAAATGATGTTAGAGAGAATAAATCTAAATCAATATCCTGAAATTTATGATAGTATAAAGGATAATTTTGATACAATTGAAAATCCAATGATTCTAATTCGTGGTTCAACGGAGATATATCTGAATGGAGAGCAAGACGAAGCAGATCTTCTAGAAAAAATATGTTCTGTTTATTTCCAAGAAATAGATGAGTGCTATTAGAAAATATTTTTTCTTAAAATAATTAATTTGATTGATACAAAGTCTGCCTTTAAATATCTTATCATATAATATTCGATATGAATAAAGAATTTCCAAGCGTAGGATCAATACCATATTTGAATCAAATGTTGCCTAAAGGAACTTTAGAAGCAACACGTCTAATATTGACAAAAGATGACAAATATAAATTATCCGAGCAATTGGGAAGTAACAAAACAATAATGCCTGTAGATATAGCTATGAAATTAGGTAACAAAAAAACGAAAGAGATTGGAGACGTTATGGAAAACTTAACATCGATGGGTTTTTATAAGAAAACTGGTAGCACATTCCCTAAATATATGCTAACTCCAGAAGCAGTTGAATATCTTTCAAGAGAATTGTAATATAAGAAATTATTTTAATTTCTCAGCAATTTCTTTTCCGTTATCTTTTCTAGGTCCACCGCCTCTAAAGACATTGTCACGACCGCCAGCTTTTCCACCCATTTCTTCAGCAATCTTTTTAATCATAGTTTCAATATCTACAGTGCATTTAGAACCTTTGATTCCTAAAACAAATCCGTTTCCAATCAACACAAGATGTTTATCAGAATCTTTTTCTATGAATTTCGTATAAAGATCAGCAACTTTCATATCATCCGTATCAATATAATTTACACCGAATAGTGGTTCTATTTCTTTTTTAGTAGCTTTCAGCGCTTTCTTTTTCTCTTCAAACATTAAACGTTTCTTCTCAGATTGTTCTCCTTGTTCTTCACGAAGTTTAATTAATTTTTCTTTAGTTTCTTTAATAAGTTCATGGCCAGCAACAAATTCTATTCTGAATATTCCATCCTGAGTTTTGCTAGTTCTGATTATATGTATTTCTTCAATCTCAGAAGTATTATCTAAATGCAATCCACCACAAGCTTCATGTTCCATATCTCCGATAGACACAATGGTTAATTCTTTTAATGGAACAGGCGCGCCTTGATATATTCTGAATCCGTATTTTTGTTCAGCTTCCATTCTTGAAAGATTCTCTTTAATTACAGGAACTTTTTTCTTAATTATCTCGTTAGCATATTTTTCTATTTTAATTCGTTCATTTTCTGTTATAATATCATAATGAGAAATATCTAAGTGAGCTTTGTCTATATCTTTTTTAGATCCCTCCTGCCAAATGTGCGGTCCTAAAACTTTCTGACAAGCTAAATTAACTAAATGCGCACCAGTATGGTGTTTCAATATTTGAACTCTAGCTTTCTTATCAACTATACACTTTACAGTATCTTCTTTCTTGAAATTTGGTTTTTCAACATAGTGTACAGCGACTCCGTTGCATTCTTGTACATTATAAATTTTACAACCGTTTATTGTTCCTTTGTCAAACTCTTGTCCACCGCCAGTTGGATAGAAAGCAGTTTTATCAAGAACAACTTTTTCATCAGAAACATCAAGAACTTTAGCATCGAATTCGTAAATCTTTTTGTAAATCATTGTTTTGTCCGTTTTAGATAAAGTTGATTCACAGACTTCGTGTTTAACAGGAGCAGCTCTCATATGTTTCTCTGTTATTTTTCTATAAAAGTCAGATGGTATTTCTATATCAGGATTAACACTCTTTAACATTTCAGGCGTAATGCCGTGTGAATCATAAAGTTCAATCATTTTATTCTCATCGATGTGATCAATTGATTTTAAAAGAGATTTCATTCTTTCTTTACTCTCCTCATATTTTGTATGTTCAATTTTAACAACTTTTTTAATCGCGTCAATATTTTTAATCAATTCAGGATTAATCGGTTCAAAGTATTTAGCGATTTCTTCACAGATCCAACCAAAGTCAAAATCAAATTTATATCGTTCTATGAATTCAAAACTTCTTCGTAGAAGTACTCTAAGATTATAACCACCAGCTATATTCGAAGGAACTCCGCCGTCTGTAATTGTAAAACATATTGTTCTTGCGTGGTCAGCTAATGCATAGACTGCTTGCACTGGTTCAATTTTATCTTTCAAATCATTAATGTCAAGTTTTAGTTCTTTTGCGATTTTTTTACGTTCTAAATCAACATCAGCAACCTCATCTGCATTTAATTTACCAGATAGTTTAGAATATTTTAACATAAGGTTTTTATCATATTCAACACCAGAACGTTTTATTATTTTTTCTAGAGTAAGGCCAAGAACAGCTTCATATGAAGTTGGTGTTTGTTGAGACATCCAGCAGAAACGTTCAATTCCAGCACCCATATCTATCACAGGCGGATTTAATTTTACATAATCATCAGGCGCGCCAGAAAATTCAGTAAATACACAATTGCCAAGTTCAACACCAGCCACGTGGTATTCTAACGAGTAACCAAATGCCCCAGCACCTAGCCAGACATCTTCAATAAAATTAATTTCCTTAGGATCAATACCAAATACTTCTGTTAGTAATTTAAAATCTAATTCAATTGCCTTTTCTTTCCAGTACGATGTACCAGCCTGTTCAATATGTCCATGGCATGTCCAATGTACACCAGTCTTGCCTACGTTTTCAGTATCATTAAATCTGATAGATGGTTGAAGTAAGATTACTGGAGTTTTAGGAAATTCGAAAACAAACTTGTCTCGATCCATTCTATAGAAGTCAACTACTCCAGCGATTGTAAAGTATAATGGGAACCATGTACATACTGTCGGGTAACGTTCTAAGTAGTGATGTCCGTTTTTTTCAAAGAACTTTCTTATCGCATCCCATGCTTGAAAGTAATCATAAGATTTATTCATTATCTTTCGTTCTAAGAACTCTCGTGGTTTGCACGATGAGTCGTTACATACTTCTTGTTTTTCTAAAGACCAGAAAAATTTTCCACAGTTCTTGCATTCATATCTTTTCCAACCGTTTTTTGTAAAGAAATCTAATTGCCAATATTTCTGCCAGTCTCCTTGCAATTGTTTCATTAAACCTTTTTTATCCATAGCATTACCTATTGTTTTTAACTAATAAATATTTACCTTACATCTATAAGTAAATATAATAATATCTAAGAAGCACTTTGATTTCTCCTTGCTAGTGAAAACAGTCTTTATGCTGAAGCAACTCTCCAGTAAAATCGGGTATCCGCGTAGCGATAAGCGCGTTAAATGATGGTATATTCGCACCGTCAATACCCAGCTAACATTATACTTAAAAGAAAGATTATTAAGTGTGTGGTATTAATTTAATATTATGCCAAACATAGTTCATTTTTCTGCAAAGGGAAAGAAGATGAAAAACGTGAAATTGACGACATTCATAGATTTATTCGCAGGCATTGGAGGGTTCAGATTGGCATTTGAGAAACTTGGTTTGAAGTGCGTGTTTAGTTCTGAAATCGATAAACATGCCCAAAAAACATATTATGAAAACTTTGGAGAAATCCCAGCCGGAGACATAACAAAAATAAAGGAAAGCGAAATACCGCAACATGATATTTTATGCGCTGGATTTCCGTGTCAGGCGTTTTCAATATCCGGTAAACGGCTTGGTTTCGAAGACACGAGAGGAACTTTGTTTTTCGACATTGCAAGAATAGCGAAATGTCATAAACCAAAAGTAATATTCTTAGAAAACGTGAAGAACTTTAAAAAACATAACAATGGAAAGACATTTGACGCTGTTCTAAAGGTTTTAGATAATTTGGGCTATCGTGTATTTTACAAGGTATTAAACGCAAGTCGCTTTGGAGTTCCGACGGCAAGAGAGAGAATATATTTGGTTTGTTTCAGAAAAGATATAGGCAATCCTAATTTTGCGTTTCCAGAACCAACGCGCAAGAACGTTTATTTGAAAGATATTTTGGAAAAAAATATCGATGATTCGGAATATGAAATTAAAAGAAATGATATAAAAATCAATAAAAATCAAATAGCAACCCCGAAAATGTCCCCAATACAAATAGGAACAATAAACAATGGCGGTCAGGGAGAAAGAATATACAGTGTTTACGGGCATGCGATCACGCTTTCAGCTCATGGTGGCGGAGCGGCCGCAAAAACAGGAGCTTATGTTATAAACGGAAAAATAAGAAAATTGACGCCTCGCGAATGCGCGAGAGTGATGGGTTTTCCGGACAGCTTTAAAATAGCGACAAGCAAGTCGCAAGCATACAAGCAATTCGGAAACAGCGTAGCCGTTCCGGTCGTTTCTCAAATAGCGAAAAATATAATTCAGACAAAGGTGTTCTGATGTCTGTTCGTGATTTAGTTAAAATTGGGTCAAAAACAGCTAAAGATGGATTTAGAAATGAAGACGATGTGGTTAAAAAATTTAACAATTGGAAAAACGACGCAGACGCAAGAAAGTGGCTTACAATAATGAATTATAATTTAAATGAAATCGAAAGAATTGTCGCCAGAAAAATACGCAGTTCAAAAACAAAGACAGATGTTCAGGTTCAAATCTCAATATTCATGAAGAATATTATATCCGCCGAAAACATTTCTGTAAAGCTTGTCAGCAACAATAAAAGCGGTTTTAATCAAGCAGATAAAAGATGGGTTGACGATTACAAGGAACTATGGAACATCCCAAAGGATATAGTTTTAATATTAAAATTACATACTGGAGAAACTATACCATCTAAAACTTCTCTTCGCGACGCGAGAAGAATGTATTTCAACGAAATGACTATGGCAGATCAGAATAAAATAATAATTTTCTTCAAAAAGAACAAGATACTAATAATTTCAGATATAATAATGGGCAGAGGAGACCTGCCTGCCGACTGGATGTTAGTTGTGTCGAAACAAGATAAAGATGTAAAATGGATTTTAAAATCTATAAATGAGACCATGAATATTTTTGGTAATGGAGATGTTTACATAAATGAAAATGGAAATTTATACATAGGTAAAGTGAAAATGCAGAGGAAAGGTGGAGACGGAGGAAGAAAAACCGCCAATATGCTCCAGTTTAAAATCAATCCGTTGGAACTATTTAAAAAGTAAGTGATTAGATGGATAATATTTCTAAGAGAAAAAGAAGCGAAATAATGTCGAAAATACGCCCAAAGAATACTAAACTGGAAATTAAATTTAAAAAAATCTTAAGAAATCATAAAATAAAATATCGCGTTAATTATAATGTTTTTGGAAAACCAGACATGATTATTCCCTCTAAGAGAACAGCTATTTTTATTGACAGTTGTTTTTGGCATGGTTGCAAAACGCATTGCAGAATGCCGTCAACCAATGTGAAATATTGGACGCCCAAAATCAAAAGAAACAAAACAAGAGACAAACTTGTCGCAAAAACTCTCAGAAAAAGAGGTTGGAAAGTCGTAAGAATTTGGGAGCACCAATTGAAAAATCCTCAAAAGATATTAGCTAAACTAAAATAGTGTCAAGATTAGACATATTGGATTCATAGGAAAAGAATAAAATCCTTATCCAAATAGTGCGCCTAATCCTGCTGCTGCTTCTTCTGCTTTCTTAGCTGTATCTTCTTCGTGATGTTCTTCTTTTTTCTCAGCTACTGGTGCAGATGCTGCCGCAACTGGCATTGCTGCCTTTGTTATTGCTTCTTCAATGTTAATTCCCTCAAGTGATGCAACTACTCCTTTTATTTTAGCTTCTTCTACCTGAGCTCCAACTGAAGTTAAAACCTTTTTAAGGTTGTCTTCGTTTATTGGTTGCTTTACACTGTGAAGTAACATTGCTGCATATATCATTTCCATTTTAGTTACCTCCTTTATTCGTTAAACTCTCAAGTGACATGGCTCCTCTAACGGCTCTACCTATCATTATTTCTACTGTTTCTTTTGTAACGAAACCGATTTCTACTGCCAAGTTTATCGAGTTCCAGTAAGCATTAATTAAATCTGCTGTTAATTTTACATCATCTATTGATAATACATCTTTACCATAAATTATTCCATCTTCATAAACAGATGTTACATTTAATCCAACAGGTATTGGTGAAATTTTTAACATTCCAAGTACAGATGCTAAATCTAAAGTTATTACACTTCCAGCTTTGCATACAACCTTATCTCTAAGTATAGCGATTTTTCCACCTTCTACTTTTGGTTGTAGTCCTGCTTTTGATAGTGTGGTTATTGCCGGTCCTGGCATTAAATCAGTAGGACCAGATTTTATTTCTATGTCTTCTGGAGCGATATCACCAGGTTTAGCATTCATATTTGATTTGCTTCTATCAATAATTTTGTAGAGCTTGAATGGATTCATTTCAGTAATCATTATTCCAGGTTGTTCTGGTATTTTATCTATTAATTCTTTTTTATTTGATTTTTCTAGTGCTCTTAACAATAAAGATTTTTTTACAGATCGTATTATAGCCTTTCCATATAGTTCGTATTTTATTTTCTGTAATGCAGATGAAGGCATTTTATGAGCATCATATAATCCAACAACTGGATTTTTAGTAATCATAATAGCTAAATCTTCAACAAATTTAATTTTTTCAGGTCTTATTGAGTCACGTCCTACCATTTCATCACCTTTATTGGTTTGCCCATAGACGTCTTTATTGTAATTGCTTTAATTTGATCTGTTCCTTTTGGTAAAATTGTTTTAATAGAATTAATTACAGCCATAGCATTTTCATTAATGTCTTCATCGCTCATTTCTTCAGTTCCGAGAGGAAGTTGAATAACAGGAGAATCTTTTAAAGCAATTCTTACTGAATTTGAATTTCTCTTAACAATTGGAGCTAAATCAGATATTGTTGGTGGAACAGGCTTAGGCATTTTGTTCCTTGGAGCAAGTATTGGGCCCATCTGTTTACCAATTAAAGGCATAAGTGAGGGTTCAGCAATAAATGCGCCAGCTTCTCTAGCTAGTCTTTTAACTTCCTTTTTATTCATTCTTTCTACATCTTCTTTCTTTAGAACAATTACATTTTCAAGAGTTTTTGCCTGTGTTAATAGAGTATCAGCGATTATACAAGTTTTTACTAATCTTCCTAATCCTTTAGGTAATAGAATTTCAGTTTTAATTCTGTTTTCAGGTTTCTTCAGATCCATATTTTTTAGACTTATGATTAAGTCAAATGATTGTCTGAATTTTCTTGTACTATTTCTAGCTTGTTTTATCTGTTCTATAAACATAGTTAACGCACTCTGCTACTGTCGAAACAGTAAGATGTTATTAGAATTAAAGGTATTTAAAGTTTTATTCCTAAGTCAATATTATGTCTGATATAGCAATTCCAGATGCCAAAGAAATATTTCAAAATCATGAAAAAGAGATGAACGAACTTCATGGAATGAATCTTTCAAAAGATGCTACAGATTTGTACATACATGAAGTCATTGCACATGCTTTTATTGGATATAATCAAAGAGCTGCGATGATAGGCAACAGTCCAATCACCTTAACCAAGAAGCAAATAATAAGAGAAGAAATTCTAGCTGGAAATGAAAGTTATAAACAATATGAAAAATTCTTATTGGATCCAGACTTTCCATCTGATATTCACAGTGTTATCTATCGAGAAAAAACCGAAAGATTCCATGAACTATTCAAGAAAGAATATGTGAAATGGGCCAAGACCGTCGGAATAGAAGAGCAGTTTATTGAACAAGGTTGGCAAGAATATCAGAACGATTAAATTGGTTAAATTAAAGATATTTAAAAGTTTTGTTACATATATTTTCTATAACATGGGGGCATTTAATTTATTAATGTTTTCCAGTTTTCAGAATAAAATTTGAATTTAGCATCAAATTCTTCTTTTGGTGTTATTGTAATTTCAAGTTTTTTCATCTTTTCCTTTAGCATAGCAATTACTTTTTCTTTTTCATTTTCAGAACACATCTGTTCTAATTCGATAATGTATCCATATCCTTTTGTAAAATCAATCATTACGTCTATGCCTTCCCATTTGAATTCTTGCCTATCTCGGAACCATTTTATTTTTATTTCATATCCTAAACTAGTAAACAATTCTTCAGCTTTTTTAAAATCTTCTTTCTTGCATATTATTTCTAATTCTTTTCTAAAATCATCATGTATCTTTCCACCTTTAAGCCATATTTTTGAAAAGAAGTCATTTTTCTGAATCCTTAGATCCTGTTCACCGGTGAAATAGTATGTAATCTGATAATCTTTTTTAACAAATTCTCCATTTTTCTTAAAGAAATCTAATAGTTTGTCATATTGTTCTTTTGTTAGAAAACTTCTTACTTCAGTTTCGATGTCTTTCATAATTTAACTACACCTTTATTAAATTTAAAATCATATTTTCAATTTTACTAGATCCAATTTTATCATCGAGTTCTACACCACCAATAACAGCACCGTATTCGTATGGCTCGTTTTTCTTATACCAGCAAAATTTCATGTTTAAAGCATTTTCAATTAGTTTATTACAATCAATACCAACTGCTTCTAAACTATATCTTAACTTACTAGGATATTTACATGGATCATTTGTTTTCTTTGCGCACTCTTTACAGATTCGGCAAGCACCAGAAATATAAGCATATCCGTTAAATTTATGTTCTATACTTTTCGCGATTTTATCAACTTTAGGTTTTAAGATTGCATTAATTGCTTTAACTTTCATCCATTCGTCGCAGTCTGAAAAGTCTTTTCCATTTATTTTTAACAAAAATAATAAAAGATATTTTTTATGTTTCATTTTTTTGAAATCAGGAGAACACGGAGGGCATGACCATTTTTTATTGTAATTTTTACACCCATCTTTACACGCCTGAGAGAACGTTTCTTTATCTGTTGGAACATCTTCTGGAGAAATTATATTAAAATTATATTCAATTTTTAATTCCCTACCAGTTGCTGTTTTGTAGGGCACGATTCCTTTCATAAGAATTACTTTAATTGATCGTCAAAGTTGCCAGCATTTATTTCTCTTAGTATTTCTTTAGGGTTTTTTCCATTTATTGTTACACCGCAACTTAAGCAAGTTCCAATTACTTCCTTTACAGCATTTTTGAATATGTGTGTCATAAGAGCAACTTCTTTAGATTTTGCAATTTTAACAACCTGGTCAAAAGAAATATCTTCATGGAATTCTACTACTTTTTCCCCTTCTTTAGGCGTATATGTTCCCCAGGCAGCTCTTGCTAATTTTTCAACCTTAAGTTCTTTTTTAATTAGCGAGGCGATTGGAGGTGAACCAATTTTAATTTCAAATTCTTTAGTATCTTTATCAATTATAACTTCTACTGGAACATCAATGCCAGAAAAATCTTTAGTCATTTCATTAATCTTAGCAACCACATCTGCTATGTTTAATTTCATTGGAGCAAGCGATGGTCCTAAAGGTGGGCCTGCTGACGCTTTTCCACCACTTACTAATAATTTAATTGTTGTTTTTGCCATTTTATTCAACCTTTTTTTCTGCCATAACTTTAACAGATTTAATATCAACTGTAATAGGAATAGATATTGCAGCTTCTAATAGCTCAATTGTTATTTCTTCCTTTGATTCATCGACTCTAGTTACTTTACCTTTTTCATTTTTAAATGGACCGCCGATAACTTCGACAATATCTCCTTTTTCAACTTTAATATTAACTTTCTTTTCTTCTAAAAATCTTTGAATTTCAGCAATAGGAACATCCTTACGAATCAATCCTCTAATATGAGGAAGATTTTTTAATATATCATCTAAAACATCTAAATCTACTGCTTCAATAAAAATATAACCTTTTAATTCTTGTGGATGGAAAACTGATTTTATTCCCATATCTGCTCTAACTCTACTCGTAAGAGTAGTCATAACTGCGTTCTCTCGTCCAACTGTTGTTCTTAGTATGTATATCATTTACCACACCAAATGGTATATTAGGTATATAACAAATCCAATGAATCCTAATAATAATATACCTACTCCTGTTATTTTTATAGATGCTAAAAATTCTTCTTTACCAGGTTTTCTAGCAACTGCGATAGTTCGTCTCCATTGACCAATTTTGTTTTTTAGTTTTAAAAATATGCTAGGTCCTTTTTCTTTAGGTTTTTCCTGTTTCCTTTCTTCTGGTTTTTCAACAGGTTTCTGTTCTTCTAATACTTTCTCTTCAATATTATGTTCTGGCTGTGAATCTTCCATATAATCACGTAAACTAATTTCTATTAGACAGAGAAGTATTTAAACCTTATTTTATATGAAAATCTATTTATACGACTCTATTTATTTAAATTCTGATTTACATGAAGTCTATTCCTAAGATTTTCTCAATTTCTCTCTGCTTTCCTTTTGTTATAGTACCATCGTCAAATTTCTGGTCGCCTAGTACTCCGGTGACAACAATCATTGCTCTTACCTTCTCACCAAGTTCTTTATCAATCTGAGCACCCCATATGACTTTTGCATCTTCAGAAAGTTTTGAAGAAATTGCTTCTACAATTTGCTGACATTCTTTTATTGTCATTTCTGCACCACCGACAACATTTACCAAAGCACCTTTAGCACCTTGTATGTCTACATCAAGTAGTGGATTATTTAATGCCTTTTCAACAGATTCCAATGCTCTATTTTCTGTATCTGATTCACCTAAACCTATCATAGAGAAGCCACCTGATCCCATTACAGCTTTTACGTCTGCAAAGTCTAAATTAACTAATCCAGGTTTTGTAATCAGTTCAGCTATTCCCTTTACTGCATTTACTAGAATTTCATCAGAAACTTTAAACGCTGTAACTATTGATACATCTGGAACAATTTCAAGAAGTTTATCATTTGGAACAACTATCAATGTGTCTGCTGCATTTCTAAGATTTTCTAATCCGAATTTAGCATTTTCCATTCTTCCTCTTCCTTCCATTGCAAATGGTAAACTAACTACAGCTACAACCAGCGCGCCCATCTTTTTTGCGATATCAGCAACAACACTTGCCGCACCTGTACCTGTCCCTCCTCCCATTCCAGCTGTTATGAAAACTAAATCAGCACCAGCTAATGCTTCTTTTAAATCATCTTTATCTTCTTTAGCAGCTTCTAATCCCATATTTGGATCAGCTCCTGCTCCTAAACCTTTTGTTAATTCTTTTCCAATCAAAACTTTATCATCAGCATCAGTGTAAAGTAAGTCTTGTGCATCTGTATTTACTGCAATTGTCTCAACACCTACGATTCCGACTTGCATCATTCTAGAAATAGTATTATTTCCCGCGCCACCAATACCAACAACTTTGATATTAGCTTTTCTAGCCTCTAATAGTTTTTTCAGATCTTCATCTACGACAGAAGCATCTGCAAAATCAGTATTAGATTCCTTTATTATTTTTGACATAAGCATTCAACCTCCTATTTTTATAAGAAATAATTAACATAAAAGATATTTAAGCCTTATTGTATGTTATATTTTGAAATATAATCTAATTATTATCTTCTTCAATACTTTTTACAGGTAGTTGACTGTTCAATTCTTCGATTTTTTTCTCATCTATTTTAATCTTTTCAAATACTTCTAAGAATGTTATTTTTTCAACACCTAAAAATTTAATTACATCTTCTGAAATTTTCTTTTTGTATAAAGAATTTAAATTTGTTAGAGCAGGAACATGTATTTCTACATCTTTACCTTTTACTTTTATTTCAATTTTTTGGAATATTTCTTTATCTGCTGGATTTTGAGGTTTCATGAACCATTCCATTATTGCTTTTACTTTTTCTTCATTTTTTTCAATCTTTTCTTTTAGTTCTACTTCAAATAATAGTGTCTTTCCAGACAAAGGATGATTAAAATCTACCTTAACTCTACCACCAGAAACAGATAGAACTTTACCAAGATGATTATCAGCATTAACTACCATGCCAGGTACTGGTTTTTGATTATGTTTTCTGAATTCAGTTAGTGGGACAGTTCTGATCATTTTTTCGTTTCTTTCTCCAAATGCCATATCAGGTGTTATTTCTACATTTTTTTTATCACCAACTTCCATGTTTAGTATAGCATCATCTAAAGCTGACATTACCCATTTCTCTCCTACAACTAATGGCATATCACTATTCTCATCAATGATGCGCCCATCGTCTTTTATTTTACCAATATACTTTATTCTTACGAAATCACTAACTTTCATGCTACCTAATAGAAGTATGTTATTTAAATGTTTTATGGTTCAAACTATTCTAATGAATTTGGACACATTAAATCCAATGAAAAAACATACATTCATAGGACCAGAAGCAATTCAGAAAATATATCAACTCTGTGATGAGCTAGAATTTGGTAAAAATGTTCTCTTAGTTTATGATAAAACAACCAAAGGATTAGCTGGTGACACAATTGCTAAAATACTTTCTGATTATGATTATAATGTTGAAGGTTATGCGATAACAGACTCAAATGAATTTAATGTTGATTATACAGAAGCAATAATTAAAAGAACAAAGAGAGATTTTGTAATTGGAATTGGCGGTGGAAAATCAATAGATGTTGCAAAATTGGCATCTTATAATTGCGATATCCCGTGGATATCTGTACCAACTGCAATTTCACATGACGGATTTGCTTCATCTAGATCTTCTATTACTTGTACAAACGGAAAAGAATCTAAAAAAGCACAATCGCCATTAGGATTAATTGGGGATACGAATATAATTTTTAAAGCCCCTTCAAGAAACTATTATTCTGGAGTTATGGATATTCTTTCAAATGAAATAGCTGTTTATGATTGTATGTTAGCTGAATCGAAAACAGGAAGAAAAGTTGATCAGGAAGCACTTGATATATCGTTTTCATGCGCATCGGAAATTTTACTAAATCCAGAAGAATTTAAAAATAAAACTCAAGATTCTATTGCAAAACTTATTGAATTAGGAATAATGTCAGGAAAAGCTATGCAATTGGCTGGAGACTCATCACCGGCTAGTGGATTTGAACATAAGACATCTCATGCTTTAGATCAAATATTAAAAATTCCAAAAATGCACGGCGAGCAGGTTGGTGTTGGAACACTTGGTGCTAAAGCTGCATATGAAATGCTTGGTGAAAAGACAAAATATTCATTTGATGTAACATTAAACGCATTCAAAACAATCGGACTTCCCGTATGTTATCCATGTTTAGAAATTTCTCAGAAAGATGTGCTAGAAGCATATATGATGGCTAATAAAATTAACCCAGGTCGTTACACAATTGGTAATTTGGTTGAAGAAAGTGGAATATCTTGGGAAAAAATATTAAAAAGTAGAAAACTTATTTAATTATATTCTAGGATATAACATTCATATATCTTTATAAAGTTATAAGTTAACTTATAATATATGGGAGTTACTGAATTTTGTGATCTGTTAAAACAAACTAAGGAATTTGATGAACTTGAAGTTAAAATAATCAAAGCTATGATTAATCTTTCTCGAAAAGATCAAGCAAAAGTGAGTGCAGCTATGATAGCAGCTGAAACCGACATTTCTGTAACTAATGCTTACAAGTATCTATATGCTTTACAACAGAAAGGAGTAGTTGAAAGCATGTCTGGTAAGAATAAAATTTTCTGGTTAGCACGATCAGCCAATCCATTTCCGAGAATGTTCTCATATGTAACAAAAGAATATTTCAAAAAAAGAACAATGTTTGACGAATTGGCAGAAGCATACAAAGAATTTGTTAGAACGGACGTAGTGTGGTTTGGAGAAAAAATGTATGAACAGTATGAAGGCAAATTCCCAGAAAGAGCGTCATTTATTTTTGATGTTGCCAAAAGTGAAATAATGGTTACAACTCAGAAATTTTTTACAGACGTAGTTATTCTTGATTCATTGCGAAGAGCAGTTGAGCGCGACGTTAAGATTAAAATAATTTCCAATGAAATAGATGCAACCAGAATGGAAGGATTAAAGAAAATTGGAATTAATATTAGATTAGGAAGAGCATGGCCATACTTAGCTGTAGTAGATGGAATGCATGGAATAACTGTAGATAAAGAAGAAAGAGGACTTTGGTTTTTGAATTGCAGCACAGATTATAAGAATAAATTTGAAGAAATGTGGGAAAAAGCAGAAGAGATTTAGATTTATATTTTATCTAATCGCATTCTTATTATGAGAATATTAGTTTTTGGGGATAGCATAGCATACGGATTTTATGATACGGAAAAAGGCGGATGGGTAGAAAGATTAAAAGCATATTTATATGAAAATACAGATGATGATGGTGTTTATAATTTAGGAATTTCTGCTGATAAAACAGTAGAGATTTTAAAAAGACTCGAACTTGAAGCAAAAGTGAGAAATCCCGGTCTGATTATTTTTGCTATTGATATAAATGATTCTGTATTATTGAAAAAAGAAAATGAAAATTGGGTTAATATTGATAAGTTTAAAGAAAATATTAAAGATATGATTAGAACTTCAAAAACATTCACGGATAAAATTATATTTATTGGTATTACAATGGTGGACGAATCAAAGGTAACTCCTATTCCTTGGGATACAAATAAATATTATACAAATGAGAATATTGCAAAATATAATACAATCATTAAAAACATTTGTAAAGACAGCGATTTATTATTTCTGGATTTATTTGATGAATTTAATAAAATAGATTATAAGAAATTGTTGCACGATGGCCTACATCCAAATTCAGAAGGTCATAAATTAATTTTTGAAAAAGTTAAAGATTTCCTGATAGCGAATCATATAATTTAAGTGCCATGTTTCCGATGTTTCTAACATCAGCTGGTACTCGTTCTTGTTTTAAATCTTCTAATAAAAACCAATCATAATTAATAACTTCGTTTTCTTTTATTTTTATTTCTGTTGATTTAGGTTTACAAAGATAGAAGAAGCAACAGTGATTATGATCGCCAACATTGTGCACATTCACATAGAAAGGATTTGCCAGTTGTCTTTCAATGTTTCCTTCATTTGGTAAATTATTCTGGCGCATTATTTCAATTTCTAAATTTAATTCTTCTTTAATTTCTCTTTTTAGTGCATCATCTGGTATTTCATTTTCATCAATGTGTCCACCGGGTGGAATCCATTTATCGAATTTTTTATGATGTATTAATAGAACTTTGTTATCGTGTACAATATAGGCTGCTACAACTAAATCTATTCTCATTCAATTACCTATTAATTATTTATTAGAAAGACATTTAAATCCATTCGAATAATTATAATTATGAATAAACAGAAAGCACTAATCATAACAACGTTGATTTCCTTGGTAGGAGTATTGTTCTCTGGATACATGAGTTACACAGAATTGATTGGCGGAACTTGTGCAGGCGGAGGATGTAGTATTCTATTAGGATTACCAACTTGCGTATATGGTTTAGTTATGTATATTATAGTGTTTGTCGTGTCTGCAACGGGCGTAATGTCTAAAGTATAGAACAACATTAATAAAATTCAAAACGCTTAATGCTAGTATGAAGAATTGAAATCAGCCAATCTAATTGATCATGAATTTATTTTCTATTTCACTGATTTCATTTTCTATAGAGCCTATTTTCTCGCCAAGAAATATCATCCATATAATTGATGAAGTAAGCAGCGTCAGTCCGATAGCAAAGAGCATATCGTTTCTGAATATATTTAATACCCAACCAGCAATGATTCCAGTTATCGCAGAAAATACCGCATAATAAATGTTCCTTAAACTCAAACAATTATTGTGTCTCAGTCTAGAAAATTTATCTGAATTTTGCAATTCCAGCACCTGCTACTGTAAATATAACACCCACCCAGAAAGGAAGATTATTGAAATCTTTTAAAAAGGTTTGAATGCTAGCAAGAACTATAAATAATCCAAGCACAGCAAGCATTGTTCCAATGGATTCTTTAACTCCCATATTTAATCACTTGAGAATTAGTTTGGTTCAGAAACATATAAAGACTGTTTACCCACGCGGGTAGTAGTTACACTATTAGTATACCGGGTTTTCCAGGTTCAGCAATTTTAGCTTTGGGCAAATTAGATTTTTCACCAGAAATTATCTCTATCTTACATCCAAATGTTTTTTCCATTTCTCCACGTTTATCTTTTAATGCATCTGTTTCTGCAGAAGCAGTTAATATTAATTCAATAAGTGGTTTTCTTTTTACTAAACGTGTGAAGTAACCTGCTACTTCGTTTCCATGTTTTCTAATATGTTCAACTTGCATTATATCTCGAAGCTGTTTATCTTGTGAAAGCAGCTGATAGGTTTCATATTTCCAAGCCGGTGAAACAAATAAAGTAATCTTTTCTGGTTTCATTTGTGAAAGTTTTATGATCTCATTGATATCATTTATCACGACACCGGTATAATCTTCGGCAGCTTCTACTGTTGGATTTAATTTTTTCAGGTCTACTTCTGGCCATTCTATTTCAACCATCATTTTCTTTTCTCCAAGTTTATTCCAACATTCTTCAACAACACAAGGTGCGAATGGCGATAATAGTTTTAAGAATATTTTATACGCATAAAGAGATGGGCGTTTTGTAAGTTTGTTTCCAAATTCTAGTAATTCTATTATTGCTAAGTTATGGTCTAATCCGTTCATATGTTTTGTAACATTTTTTATTTTTGTTTGAGTGATGCTGTTAATATATTTATCACCTTTAGCTTTCTTCATATCTTCTAGCATGTTGTAAGTACGATCAATAAATTTGCTTATTCCAACCATCTCTGCATCAGACCATTCTAAATCTTTCGAAGGGTGAGCCATGAATAATAAATATGTTCTAAGTGTATCAGAGCCAAATTTCTCTATCATGTCTATTGGATCAACTACATTTCCTTTTGACTTACTCATCTTTATTCCATCTTTGTTGATCATACCTTGATTTAGTAATTTTTTGAACGGTTCGTCAAAATCTAAATAACCTTTGTCTTTTAGGAATTTAGTTATAAATCGTGAATACATTAAGTGCCCGACAGCATGTTCTATTCCACCAATATACTGATCAACGGGCATCCAATATTTTACAGATTTTTTATCAAATGGCGCTTCTTTATTTTTTGGAGAACAATAACGAAGATAATACCAAGCCGAGTCTACAAACGTTGTCATTGTGTCTGTTTCTCTTTTAGCAGGTCCTTTACATTTAGGGCATTTTGTGTTTACAAATTTTTCATTTGTAGCAAGTGGCGCCGCGCCTTTCTTTCCAAACTGCACATCTAGTGGTAATTTAACTGGTAGATCTTTTTCAGGAATTGGAACTGTTCCACATTTATCACAATAAACTATAGGAATTGGAGCACCCCAATATCTTTGTCGTGAAACACACCAGTCTCTTAATTTGTAATTTGTAGTTCGTTCGCCCCATTTCATTTTAACTAAGTGATCTGTTATTTCTTTCATACCATCGCTATTTAGAATTCCATCAAATTCACCAGAATTAATCATAACACCATTTTCTGTATATGCACGATTCATCTGTTCTGCAACAAGTGTTTTATCTTTTGGAGTTATTACAATTTTAAGTTTAATTCCATATTGTTTTGCAAATTCAAAATCTCTCTGATCATGAGTAGGCACACCGATGACAACACCAGTTCCATAACTGCCAACAACATAGTTAGCTAAGTAAATTGGAATTTCTTCATGTGTAACTGGATTAATAATATATTTTCCAGTGAAAATTCCTTTCTTTTCTTTTAACAACGAAGTTCGTTCTAATTCAGAAAGCTTGTTAGTATCTTTAATGAAATCATCAATTTCTTTTTTGTTTTTCGAATCTTTAATTAGTTCAGGAATAAGAGGATGCTCTGGCGCGATAGCAACGAATGTTATTCCGAAGTAAGTATCAGGGCGAGTTGTAAATGAGATTAATTCTTTTTTAGAATCTTTGATTGGAAATATTAAATTAATCCCATGGCTTTTTCCTATCCAATTTGTTTGAAGTGATTTTAGACGTTCAGACCATTCTATTTTATTTAAATCATTTAGTAGTCGGTCGGCATAATCAGTTATTTTGAAAAACCACTGATCAATGTCTTTCTGTATAACTTCTGAATCGCACCTCCAACATTTTCCATCTTTAGAATCTTCATTGGATAAAACTGTTTTACAGCTAGGGCACCAGTTACCTGGTGCAAATTTCTTGTAAGCTAATTTATTTTCAAATAGTTTCAAAAATATCCATTGCGTCCATTTATAATATTCTGGATCAGAAGTATTAATTTCACGAGACCAATCATAGCTTAATGATAGTTGACGTAACTGTTCTTTGAATCTAGCAATATTTTCACCCATGCTTTTCATAGGATGTATTCCAAGTTGTATTGCCGCATTCTCGGTCGGCTGTCCAAATGCATCCCAACCCATTGGATATAATACATTGATTCCTTGCATACGTTTGAAACGTGCAAATGAGTCGCCTATAACATAATTTCTAGCATGCCCAACGTGACCAGCGAAACCAGAAGGATATGGATACATTTCAAGAACATAACATTTTTCACCGCTATCTTTAGCTTTAAAGACTTTAGCAGTTTCCCATTTCTTCTGCCACTTTGATTCAATCTTTTTGAAATCTATCATAGTCCCAACTCTTTAGATATACTTTGTAACGCCCTTAAAGATATTTCAAAGAACTTGCTTTTATCTATTCCTATTTGCTCACAATATAACATATTCTCTCTAGAGCAGTTTCTAGCAAAGTCTTTTTTTTTGAATTTGCTTTCAATGCTTTCTACTTTAACATCAGCTAATTTTTTAGTTGGAATCATTAGAGCGCAAGCGATAACTAATCCAGATACAGCATCAGCGGCTATCAGTGCCTTATCCATTTTACTCTCTGGATTGACGCCAGTATTTTCAAAATTATGAGATTTAATAGCATGAATTATTTCATCATCTACACCGTTAAGGTATTCTACAGCTTTCAATCCATGTTGTTTATAATCATCGCCAATCTCTTCAAAATCAATATCATGTAATAATCCAGCTAGATCCCATTTATCAGAATCTTCTCCCAAATGCTCAGCCAAACTTTTCATTATAGCTTCAACTGCTAAAACATGCTTAATCAGGTTATCTTTAGTTATGTGCTGCTTTACCAGTCTAAATGCTTCATTTCTGTTCATACCGTCTCTATTATAAATTTATAAGTTGTATTAATAAATTAGTTTCAATGTCCTCATAGCTCAGCCTGGATAGAGCACCTGACTGATATTGTTTCGGCAGTATTGGGGTGAACCTTCTAAGCAGGGGGTCGCGGGTTCAAATCCCGTTGGGGACGCCATTATGTTTTTATACCATCTTTGAATAATATAATCTATGAAGAAGTTGATGTTATTTGTCTTATTGATATTTGTAATGCTTTCTACGAGTGGATTTGCTTATACAGATTCTGGGGCAGCATTTTATTGTAATAACTGCTCCGACTGTACAGATGCACTTAATGATAATATTCGTTCCACAGTCTATTTGAATGCAGATATAATTGATTATAGTGGTGCAATATGTATCAATAATCCAACCCAATTTTCAAATAAAATATTTGATTGTCAGCAACATACTATTAGTGGGGGCGAAACT